>OIYO01000425.1_pt1 | contig 35589 bp, 29 predicted proteins | sample 1588191 | NCBI WGS metagenome assembly OIYO01 (sample SAMN03283275) | human gut metagenome | biome: human-associated habitat; material: feces | host: Homo sapiens | place: Peru | collected 2012 | reverse complement strand
CCACGATAATACCGGCGAGCATGCCGATAAATATCTTGGCAGGCAGGGACAGCTTTTTCTTTTTTTCCATGTTTTTTCTCCTTTAATATATTATCACGGCCAATATGAAGCAGAAAAGGCATCAGGAAAGGACCTCTCTACTTTCCGTTCATGCTGCCAGAGCAAATATCGGGCCGTAATTTGCAAATACGGTATGTTAAGAAACTATAAACAGAATACCACATCCATACGCATAATTCAAGAGTTTTTATACATTTTTTTCCGCGGCAGATAGGAAGCCGCGGCACAGGCGGGCAGCATTGGCGAAAAGCGGTACAAAATACAGCGGAATGACAGAAACTTGACACAACGGGATGGCCGTTGATGTGCATAATACGGGATACGGCGCAAAAACCGGCGGACATTTTCCATCCGCCGGTTTGAATATAAAATGAATATAAATTAATTTTCGATATAAAATATGCGTTAAGCCCCGGCCTCAGATTATAAAGCCGCCGTCAACGCCGAGCACCTGACCTGTCACATATTCCGCACGGGCAAGGTACAGTATGGCGTCGGCTATCTCCTCCGGGCGGCCGAGACGGCCGAGCGGTATGCTGTCCTGCGCCAGCATGTCCAGCGTTTCCTGACCGAGCACCTTTACCATGTCGGTGTCGATCACACCGGGGGCGACGGCGTTTACACGTATCCCCGTCGGCGCAAGCTCCGCGGCGAGAGACCGGCTCAGCCCAATGATGGCGTGCTTTGTGGAGGAGTACGCCGTCTCGCAGGAAGCGCCGTGACGGCCCCAGATGGAGCTGACATTGACGATGCATCCCCTGTGTTCATGGAGCATATGCGGAAGAACGGCCTGAATGGTGTTGAAGCAGCCGCCGAGGTTTACGTCGAATATGCGTTTCCAGTACTCGGGTGTGATGTCCTGAAACTGTATCTGCTTTGCGATGCCGGCGTTATTTACGAGCAGAGAGACCGGACCGAGGCTGTCTTCAATACTGCGGACCATGGAATTGACGGCTGCGGCGTCGGACACATCGGCCTGACGGCACATCACGCGGCAGCCCTCGGATGTGAGCTCACGCACGAGATTTTCGGCCATGTCCCGGTTCTCAATATAGTTGATGCAGACGTCCCAGCCGTTTCTGGCAAGCAGCGCTGCGGCTGCCGCGCCTATTCCGCGGGAGGAGCCTGTTACGAGCGCAACATTGTTCATCTCTTCACCTCATATTGCGGCGGCAAGATGCTGCTCAATGAGCGTCCTGCTATAGCAGGCGAGCTCGTTTGTGCTCATGGACTTTACCTTTTCGGCAGGTATCAGCTCCAGTATATCCAGATAGACGTCACTGACCCGGTGAAACAGGTTTTTGGTGATGCTTTCGGTACCGCGCACGCAGGCGACAGCCAGAGGCGCGTTGGCCTTCTGCGCGATTTTGAATGAACCGGCGTGGAAGGGCAGCAGGCTGCCGTCCTTGCTGCGCGTACCCTCGGGATAGATGCCGATGGAGCACAGGCCGCGTTTTACATAGTCGGCCGCCTGAAGAATGGTACGGAGGGCATTTCGGTCGTTCTCCCTGTCGATGGAAAGAAAGCCTGCGCCGTAAGCGAGCTTGCCTGCGACGGGAATGTGCATGTTGGACGGCTTGGAGACGAACGAAATATTGTATTTCCTGAGCTTATCCATGACAATGAGCGGATCGAAGCCGGAACGGTGGTTGCACACGAACACGAATCGCCCGGCGTCGGGAAGCTTATCCATGCCGGATATATGCGTGCGTATCCAGCTGTACCCGGTGATGAGACCGGCGACGCCTATGCAGCTGGCGCGGCAGAGGGCATTCTGCTTGCTGATGGGTTTTGATGTGCTGACAAACAGAGACACAACGGCAAGACCGATAACGTACAGAAGGTTGAGCACGGCGAAGCACAGGGCAAAGATCAAAAGCCCTTTCCACATGACGGCTCCGGCTGCGCGGACATATATGAATGACACGGTAACTGCAACGACAAGAAAGGCAATGATAAGCATCTCGTAGATCCTTTCAATTTTGTAATATTCTCATATGATAACACCATTTTGGCATTTGCCAAGAGATATTTTTAATTTTTGATTGAAAATTTACAAATTCACGTTAGGCCATTGACATTTGGCGCTTATGCTAATACGATTGTCATGTGAAAGAGGGGATGAGCATGGCGGAAAAGTTCGGAGAAGAATATGAACTGCGGCAGCGGACGGCGGATATGCCGGAAGAGGCCGATATAAGTCTCACCGTGACCGACGACTGCATGGAGCCGTATATCCCCAAGGGCAGCGCCGTATATGTGCAGTGCTCCGCCGCGCCGGGGGAGCTTGAGGCGGGAATATTTTTGGCGGACGGAAAGGTCGTGTGCCGTCAGTGGTGCGAGGACTATACCGGGACGCTGCATCTGCTGGCGGCAAATCCCAGACGGCGCGGCGCAAATATGAGCTTTGCAAAGGACGAGCGGTCAAAGCTTGTCTGCCTCGGCCGTGTGCTGCTTGACCGCGAGCTGCCCATGCCGCTGTATGATAGATAATGACAAAAGTAATGAAGAAACAGCCGGAGGGATCGCCCCTCCGGCTGTTTTGTTGAGTAGGATCAGAGCTTTACGCCGAAACCGCGCAGCTTTTCGCGCAGCTCGGCTGCATCGCCGTGGAACACGATACCGGGCATGCCCGTGCGTTCGGCTCCCTCGATATTCGCGGCCGAGTCGTCAATAAACACGCATTCCTCGGGAATAAGACCGTATTTTTTGTACAGCAGCCGGTAAATTTCCGGCTCGGGCTTGACATACTTCACGTCGGCGGAGATCAGCGTACCGTCGAAATATTCGCTGCCGGGGATGCGCGGCCAGTATTCGTGCTGGCGGTAGCTTGAGTTAGAGAGCAGATAGATACCAAAGCCTGCGGCCTTGAGCTCACGCACGAGAGAAGCCATGCCCTCAACGGGCAGGATCGGCCTGTCCCAGCGGTCGACAAGAAGATGCGCCTTTTCATGCAGCCGCTCCGGAATATGACGGCACATGCTAGCGGCGGCTTCCACCTCAGTCATCGAGCCTCTGTCCATCCTTGCCCATTCGACGGAGAGATAGACGTTGTTCATGAGTATCTTTCTGTCCTCGCCCTCCACGCCGGCAGCGTCGAGAAAATAATCCCGGTCAAAGCGCAGCAGGACGTTGCCCATATCGAAAACTATATTTTTGACCATCAGACGATCTTTACCTTTCCCTTGGTCAGGCGGAACACCACGACAAGCGAGATGATCGTAGTCAGCGTGAGTATCGTTGCGAGAGCGGAGGCGGTGCCGTCGCTCATGCGCATGACCTCCTGATATATGGCGACCGCAATGGTGGACGTCTTACCTGAGTAGAGCATGATGGAGCTTGACAGCTCGTTGATGCAGGTTATCCAGCTGAGCACGGCGCCGGACATTATGCCGGGCAGCATCATGCGCGCCGTTACCGTGAAGAAGGTCTTCATCGGGGAGACGCCGAGGTTTATGGAGGCCTCCTCAATGAACGGGTCCATCTGATACAGGAACGCGCTGCCGGAGCGTACCGTGTACGGCAGCTTGCGTATGACGTAGGAGATTATCATTATTGCTGCCGTGCCGACGAGAATGACGGGCTTGCGGTTGAAAGCCACGATCAGGCCGATACCAAGGACGGAGCCGGGGATGACATAGGGGAACATGATGAGTGTGTCGATAATGTTTGCGACTTTGCCTTTCTTGCGGACAAGAATGTAGGAGACGAGTATGCCGACGATGACAATGAACACTATGGCGATCAGCGAGAACACATAGGTGTTGCGGATGTTCCTGCCAAGGCGCGAAAGTATCGCCTCATAATTTGAGAAATTGATGCCTTTTACCATGCCGGAGAAGCTGCGTTCAACAAACGACTGGCAGATAACGACGATCTGCGGCAGGAAAGCGAGCGCGACGACGATATAGACCGGCAGGGAAGCGAGGAAGCGCTTGCCGCCCTTGAGCTTCGTCTCCTGAGGAGGACGGAGCGAGCTCATCATATAGTTGCGCTTGTCGACGACGAGCTTCTGGAAAGCAAGCATCGTCAGCGAGCATATCACTATCACGACCGACAATGCGGAGGCCATGTACGGGTCTGTAGCGCTTTCGGACATGTATTCGTTGTATACCAGAACCGGCAGCACGGTGTAGCCTTCGCCGAGGAGCATGGGTGTGCCGAAGTCTGCCAGGCATGTCATGAACACCATGATGCAGCCCGCAAGAATGGATGGGAGAATGACGGGCAGGGTCACGGTCCAGATACGGCGCAGCTTGCTCATGCCGAGGTTCTCGGAGGCCTCTTCAAGAGAGGAGTCGATGCTGTTCATGGCGCCGGAGGTGTAGAGGTATATGTACGGGAACAGATGCAGCGTAAACACGAAGATGATACCGCCGCGGCCGTATATCGTCGGCGCGGTAAGGCCGACCTTGGCAAGCAGCTTTGCGAGCAGACCCGCGCGGCCGAGCAGGATTATCCATGAGTAAGCGCCGATGAACGGAGGGCTCATCAGGCTCATTATGATGAATATGTGCAGTACCCTCTTGCCGGGTATGTTGTAGCGCGTCATGAGGTACGCTATGGGGACGCCGACGACCGTAGTTGTCAGTACCGTCGAGAAGCATACGACCATTGAGCGTATCAGCGTCTGGTAGTAGTAGGGCTTAGTGAAAAAGCGCTTGAAATTATAAAGCGTGATGCCGTCGACCTTGTTTGAGAACACGCTCTTAGTGATGATCGTGTAAAACGGATAGACGATAAAAAGGCACATTGCCACGATCACGAACAGCTTGGTGAAAAACCAGAAATCCGGTCTCCACTTCTGACCGAGCTTTTTGTTCACAGACTCAGCACCTCCTCGTTCTCGGCGTACAGGCTTATGCGGTGGGGGTCAAAGCTGAGATGCACTTTCTCCCCGTCGTCATGGACAACGGAGGTGTCCTTCGTGTACTCGTTCACGATAAGGCTCTGGCCGTCGTCAAGCTGGACCTCATATTCTATGAAGTCGCCGAGGAAGGTGGAGAAGAGGATCGTTCCGGGCATGCCGGCCTCAGAGAAAAAGAGCTGCTCCGGGCGGGCGGAAATCTTGCCCTTGCCAGTGTAAGCGCGGCTTACAGGAACTGTGATGCTCAGCTCATTCTTAATGCTTACGGAGGCGTCTCCCGCCGCGGGGGCGGTTATATCGCAGTCGAGGAAGTTGCTCACGCCGATGAAGCCCGCAACAAACGGATTCTGCGGCTTGGCGTATATCTCGTTCGGAGTGCCGATCTGCATGATGTGTCCGTCTTTCATGACCGCGATGCGGTCGGAGATCGCAAGAGCCTCCTCCTGGTCGTGCGTGACATATATCGTCGTTATGCCTAGACGGCGCTGGAGCTTTTTGATGACGGAGCGCATCTGCACTCTGAGCTTCGCGTCGAGGTTTGAAAGCGGCTCGTCCATGAGCAGCACGCTCGGCTCGATAACGAAAGCGCGCGCCAGAGCCACGCGCTGCTGCTGGCCGCCGGAGAGCTCGTTGGGCTTTCTGTCAGCCAGATGCGAGATCTGCACTAGCTCAAGCGCCTCATCCACACGGGGCTTGATGTCCTTCGCGGGGACCTTGCGCGCCTTGAGACCGTAGGCCACGTTATCGCGCACGGTCAGGTGCGGGAATATGGCATAATTCTGGAACACCATGCCGATGTCGCGCTTATGTGCCGGAACGTCGTTGATGCGCCTGTCGCCAAAATAAAAATCGCCGCCCTCAATGGAATTGAAGCCCGCGATCATACGCAGGAGAGTGGTCTTGCCGCAGCCGGACGGCCCGAGCAGTGTAAAAAACTCACCCTCGCGGATGTCCAGCGATACGCCGTTTAAGGCCGTGAAATCTCCGTAACGCTTTACGGCGTCCTTAATTATAACCTGGTTGCTCATACAGTGCCCTCCGATATATTTGAAATGATATTGAGATACGACTCAAAAATATGCCGGTCTGTCCGGCGTATTTTTCAATCGTATACTGCAAGGAGGCACCTTGGAAGGTGCCTCCCGCAGTAAATAAACTGATCGATATGGAAGCTATGTAAGATCAGCTGGCGATAAGATCGTTGAACTGCTCCTTGATAGCGTCTCTGTTGGCTGCGGCGTAGTCGAAGTCGTAGTCGCCGACATTGCACTCATCGAGAGAGCACAGGCCGACAGGAGTGATGTCGGAACGCACAGGACGGCGCGCCCACTCGGAGTTCTGACGGGTCTGGCACTCAGCGCTGGTGACGAAGTCGATGAAGAGCTTTGCATTCTCCTCGTTGGGGCAGCCCTTGATAAGAGCAACACCGTCGGGAACTGCGGAGTTCTTCTCGGGGTAGACAAAGCCGATGTCGGGGTTGTCGGAGTAGAGGACCGCGGACTTCTCGATGGTCACGCCGAGAGCATATTCACCGGAAGCAACGAGCTTGTGGCAGTTGCCCGAGCTGTCCTGATACTTGCCGTCGAGGTTGGCGATGAACTTCTCAACGAGAGCCCAGCCTTCTTCAATGGTGGGCTGGCTGAAGAGCATGGTGCACAGCTGGGTGTAAGCGGAGCCGGACTTGGAAGGCAGGCAGTATGCGATCTTGCCCTTGAGATTCTCGTCACAGAGACCTTCCCAGGTGGTGGGGACCTGATCCTCGCTTATGAGGGTCTTGTTGTAGATAAACACCATGGGCAGCGGGGACTCGCCGATCCAGTAGCCGTTGGGATCCTTGTAGGCTGCGCCGATGAACTCATCGTTTGCGCAGACGTACGGCTCAAAGTAGTCGTTGTAAGCTGCGAGGGTGTCTGCACCGCCGCCCCACAGAACGTCGCCCTGGGGATTGGCAGCCTCAGCAACAACGCGCTGGCACAGCTCGCCGGTACCGGCGGCTATGACCTCAACGTCGATGTTGGGGTACTTCTCACTGAACTGTGCAACGCCGTCATTCAGCGGGTTTGCATCGTGCGGGGAGTAGACGACCAGCTTGCCGGTGTAGTCCTCGGGGGCCTTCTCGGCTGCTGCTGCATCATCTGCGGGTGCCGCATCCTCAGCGGGGGCCTCGGCCGCGGGAGCCTCGGTGGCTGCAGGTGCTGCGGAAGAGCCGCATGCGCACAGTGCGAATACCATGCACAGGGCAAGAAGCATTGCAAGAATCTTCTTCATTTGGTTTCCTCCTGTAAAAAATAACATTTTCCTGTAGGGGTGACCCTAAAGTTACATCTATTATAGCATCAAAGCTGGTAGACTTCAACAAAAAAATTGCATTAAGTAAAATTTTTGTAAACATAGTGTAAAACCGGAAAATACGGCGGCACATGCAGAGCCGGAAAGTCAGTACCCGGAACGGAAATGATAAGCGCGCCCCGCAAAATCAATGAGCTCCCCCCGGCGTGATCATATCCGGGAAAATGTATAAATCTGTTCGCAAATCAGCAGAATCTTTCAATATGAGAAAGAAAATCAACATTCTCTTGAAAATCGTTGGGTGCGGTGATACTATATATAATGGAAAAGAAGCAGGCGCAAACGGTTGAGAATGAGAAATATCCACTGCGCGGGAACGCGGCGTAAGGAAGGAGAAAAAGATGATAAAATTTGGTACCGGCGGCTGGAGAGCGGTCATTGCGGATGATTTTACAAAGGCGAATATCCGCCTGCTGACGGCAGGACTCTGCCGGCTCATGCTGAAAGAGGGATATCAGGGCCGGGAGATATGCGTCGGCTATGACAGGCGCTTTCTCTCCAAGGAATCGGCGCACTGGGCTGCCGAGGTGCTGACCGGCTACGGCTTCCGGGTGTACATGGTCAACCGCTCGTCGCCCACGCCGCTGATAATGTTTGTCGTGAAGACGCACGACATGCCTTACGGCATGGCAGTCACGGCAAGCCACAACCCGGCCATATATAACGGCATAAAGGTCTTCACGGCAGGCGGCAGAGATGCTGACAGGGAAGTGACCGCGAAAATAGAGGCGGAGATAGAGAAGCTCACCGATGCGGACGTGAAGAGCATGGACTATGACAGAGCGCTTGCGGCCGGGTTTATCACCGAGAAGAATCCCGCAAACGAATATATAGACAGCATCCTTGCTGCCATAGATGTCGACGCGATAAAGAAAGCCCAGCTGCGTGTGGCGCTTGATCCTATGTACGGTGTGAGCCAGACCTGCCTGAGCATGATACTCATGACCTGCCGCTGCGATCTTGAGATAATCCACGACCGGCATGACACGCTGTTCGGCGGCAAGCTGCCCGCGCCGAACGAGGATACGATGGGGCCGCTTTCGGCCGTTGTGCTGGACCGCTACCGCTGCGACCTCGGCATTGCTACCGACGGCGACGCAGACCGCCTTGGAGTTATAGACGACGAGGGCAAGTTTGTGCATCCCAACAAGCTCCTTGTGCTGCTGTACTATTATCTTGTCAAATACCGCGGCTGGAGCGGGCCGTGCGTGCGCAACAATTCCACCACCCACCTGCTCGACCGCGTGGCTGAGGGACTGGGGCAGAAATGCTATGAGGTGCCTGTCGGCTTCAAGTATGTCTCCGCGAAGATGGCGGAGACGGACGCGATAATCGGCGGCGAATCCTCCGGCGGCCTTGCCGTTAAGGGGCATATCTCGGGCAAGGACGGCATATATGCCGCGTCTCTGCTCATCGAGATGCTTGCCGTCACCGGCAAAAAGCTCTCCGAGCTCTACCGCGAGATCTGCGAGCTCTACGGTGAGCTTGCCTATTCCGAGGCGTCGTTTACCATGACGCAGGAGAGAAAAGCGGAGCTGCAGAAGCTGTTGTTTGAACAGCTTGCCTGCCCCGATTTCGGCAGCGGCGTGGATCATATCAGCCGCGAGGACGGCTGCAAGGTCTATTTCAAGGACGGCAGCTGGGTCATATGCCGCTTCTCAGGCACGGAGCCGCTTCTGCGTATGGCGGCCGAGGCCGAGACAAAGGAGAAGGCCGATGGATATATAAAGCTCTGGCGCGATTTTCTGTCGCTGTGAGAGCAGAAAGGTGCACAGGCATATGAAAAAATTCGTATTGATCCCGGACTCATTCAAAGGCACGATGAGCTCCGAACAGATATGCTCTGTTATGAGCAGGAGGATACGCAGGCATTATCCGGACTGTGAGATAGTCTCCATCCCTGTGGCGGACGGCGGAGAGGGAAGCGTTGACGCATTTATTACGGCGCTCGGCGGCGAAAAGGTCTGGCTCGAAGTCAAAGGGCCGTATTTTGAGCCGATGCAGTCGTTTTACGGCCTGATAGACAATGGACAGACGGCGGTGATAGAGATGGCCTCCTGCGCGGGGCTTCCGCTGGTCGAGAACCGGAAGGACCCATCCCGGACTACGACCTACGGCGTGGGACAGCTCATCCTTGCCGCCGCGCACAGCGGAGTGAAACGGATCGTTGTAGGCCTCGGCGGCAGCTGCACGAATGATGCCGGATGCGGCGCTGCGGCTGCTGCCGGAGTGAAATTTTTCAACGCTGCCGGTGAAGAATTCATTCCGACGGGCGGCACGCTCATTGATATAGACCGGATAGATGTTTCGGCAGTGTGTCCGGAACTGAAAAAGCTGCAAATCGTCACCATGTGCGACATTGACAACCCCATGTACGGCGAAACAGGCGCAGCCTATATTTTCGGGCCGCAAAAGGGCGCCGGACCGGAAATGGTAAAAGAGCTTGACAGGGGACTGCGGCGGCTCGGCGAAATTATCAGGCGTGATCTCGGGCAGGATCTGACGGACATCCCGGGAGGCGGCGCAGCCGGAGCCATGGGTGCCGGTATGGTCGCATTCTTCGGCTCGGCACTGCAGATGGGGATCGAGACCGTGCTGGACACGGTAGATTTCGACAGCGTTATCTCTGATGCCGATGTGATCTTTACCGGCGAAGGCAAGATCGACACGCAGAGCCTGCGCGGCAAGGTCGTGATAGGCGTTGCGCGCCGGGCGAAGAAGCAGGGCAAAAAGGTGATCGCCGTTGTCGGCGGTGCGGACAGGGAGTTGGATGCGGCCTATGAGTGCGGCGTCAATTCCATTTTTACGATCAACCGCCTGCCGCAGGATCTCTCCGTGAGCCGTGCATATTCACTTGAAAATCTTGATTTCGTAATGGACAATATCCTGCGCCTCATGAAAGAGAGCGTATAAAGCGTAGTTTCAAAATAGCTCCCACGGCCTCAGGCCGCGGGAGCTATTTTGAGCGGCTGACAGCCGCTGCTTTAAGCTGTAAAAGATAGCGTATTTATTAAATTTACAGAGAACATATTGCTTTTTCCGCGCTGCTATTATACAATGCCTTGACATTAAAGCCTTGACATCTTAAAGAAAATTTGGAGTATGAGGACAGAAAAAAATGAGGACGGGAGCCGTAAATCTGACTGAAGGGTCCATAACAAAGAGCATAGTACAATTTTCGGTGCCGATACTGCTCACAAACCTGCTTCAGCAGCTGTACAATTCAATAGACAGCGCCGTTGTCGGCCAGTTCTGCGGAGATACCGCGCTTGCTGCGGTCGGGTCGACAGGCGCGCTGATAAATCTGCTTATAGGCTTTTTCCTCGGCCTTGCGACCGGAGCCGGTATACTCTATGCGATGTACTACGGCGCCGGGGACCACGGAAGCCTTAAAAAGCTCATAGATTCGTCAATGGTCATAAGCGTCGCCGTCGGCATAGTTATGACAGCAGTCGGCATGATCTTCACAAAGCAGCTTCTTATGATGATGGATGTTCCGGACGACGTGCTTGGCCCGTCGGAGGAATACCTGCGCATATATATGTCCGGCACGATAATCACGCTTGTCTATAACGTCGGCGCGGGACTTATCCGCGCCGAGGGAGACTCAGTCCGTCCGCTTATATATCTTTTCGTCGGCGGCATAGGGAACCTTGTGATGGACATCCTGGCCGTGGCGATACTCGACATGGGTGTTGCCGGGGCGGCGTGGGCGACGGTCGTTGCGCAGACCATAACGGCGGTGCTCGTTGTGATCCGCCTGTGCAGGCTGAATCCCGAATACGCATTCCGCCCGCTGCATATAAAGCCGGACAAGCTTATGACGTGGGACATCGTGCGCATCTCCGTACCCTGCGGACTTCAGAGCTCGATGTACAATATCTCCAATCTCCTTGTGCAGATAAAGATAAATTCCTTCGGTACGGTGGCAATGGCCGGTATTACCGCCTACGGCAAGCTCGACGCGTTCATCTATATGCCGATGGCGGCGCTGAGCCTTGCAATATCCACCTTCGTCGGGCAGAATATCGGCGCGGGCAGATATGACCGCATGAAAAAGGCTATCCGCGTCTCACTTGTGATAAGCATTTTGTGCGTGTGGTTCCTGTGCGCGGTGATACTTGTGTTCTTTGAACCGCTCATGCATATTTTCACAGACGACCCGCAGGCCATAGCCTTCGGCCGCGAAATGATGGGCTTCCTCTTCCCTGCGGTATGGCTCTATTCCTTCGTGGATGTTTTCTCCGGCGCGATAAGAGGCGCGGGACAGGCTGTGCCGGTCACGGTAATCTCAGCGCTGACGATATGTGTTTTCAGAATAATCTGGCTTGAAGTGCTGCTGCATATAGTGAACGACATAAGAGTGGTTTTCCTGTGCTATCCCGTGTCGTGGATACTCTGCGGTTCGGCGCTCACATGGTACTATTTCCGCCGTTCGACGCTGCGCAGGTCTATTCAGGCGAACGCCGCGCTGGAGGCAAAATAGGTTTTACGGAGGAGGACGCGCATGCTGCCGGCAAAGAAACTCATATGTATCCTGATGGCCGCGCTTTTGCTGCTGTCCGCCGCGGGCTGCGCATCCCCGAAGCTTGGCAACGCGTTGGACATAGTTTCCGATGCGGTGGACGACATGATTGAGCTTGAACCCACGCCTGAACCGTCCGCTGTTCCGGCGTCAACGCCCGAGCCTGAGCCTGAACCGACGCCCGAACCGGCAGAGACGCCTGAACCGACGCCGACGCCGGTACCAGTGCCGACGCCGCGCACGGATATTTATCTGACGGGTACGGCGCAGGCGGACTATCTCAGGTATGCGCCCGTGTGCAGCACGCCGGACGATGAGCTGAGAAACCGGTACATAGCCGCTGCGCAGAGCGGGCTTGCGGTCAGCTATACCACGGCGCATGACGTGTCGCAGATCGTTGAGAGCATTGTGTACGGCGAGAGCGCGGATACGAATTTCATGCTTACCTGCGCCGATGCGAGCGGGCTTACGGATGTGGGGATGTTCGACGTGCTTCCCGACTGCGACATGCAGTATCACTATCTCACCGAGGTCAACGGCTTTGGTTACTGTGCGCTGACGGAATGCCGTCCCTTTGGCGGCACTCTGCTGGCCGAGCCCGGCGACCTGATCTTCTGGCTTGACGAAAACGGCACTGCCGTGAATTTCGGCGTTGTGATCTCTGCGGCGGACTCGTACTTCCGCACGGTCATATCCCGCGCAGACGGCAGCAAAGCCTCGTTTGACATTAATTGGGCGAACCTTGGGGAGCGCTGTGTGCGCTCCGGCGTGCTTGTCCACCTGATCTACCCTGTCGCAGAGCAGATGGTCTATTATTTCTGCGTCAATGAGCTGGGATATTCTCAGGCGGCGGCATGCGGCGTGATGGCAAATATATACAAGGAATCATCCTTTCGCCTTTCGGCCCGTGCCGACGGGAGCTATGGCCTGTGCCAGTGGCTGGGCGACCGGCGCAGTGAGCTTACAAGCTGGTGTATAAATAACTCATATGATTACACGACGCTCACCGGACAGCTCCGCTATATGCAGCATGAGCTTGCCGCACTGAAATATCTCCCGCTTGATTTCTATCTCATGGATCTCGGCAATACCGCCGATGACGCATATAATGCCGCGCGCGAATGGTGCTTCAAGTTCGAGCAGCCCGGTGATATTGCAAATACGGCGCGTGACCGCGGCGTCATGGCGCGGGACAGCTTCTGGCCGGTATATTCGCAGTATCAGAGCTGAAAATGCTTTTTACCGGCTCAGCTCCCGCACCCATTTTTCAAGTATGAAAATGCCGTCCTCTTTTGAGGACGGCATTTTGTGCCTGTACGGATAACATTTTCGGAGATGCAGACAGCAAAGAAAGATACTCTCTCGCTCTCTGCCCCGGCCGCTTATTTCATCCGCTTGAGAGTCTCGACGAGCAGCGCCCATGTGCGCTGAGTGGAGGCGATGTGCAGCTTCTCCCGGAAAGTATGGATGTCGTCAATATCCGGGCCGAGGGAAACGCAGTCAAGCTCGGGCTTCTTGCCGAGGAAAAGGCCGCATTCAAGTCCGGCGTGGATAGCCGCTATTGTCGGCGCGTGGCCGTACTGCTCGGTGAAAACCTCGGCCAGTAGATCACGCAGCGGGGAATCCTGCCTGTATGCCCAGCCCGGATAGTCTCCGCTGATGCTCACGCTGCCGCCGAGCTGCTCAGTCAGGCAGGTGAGACGGTCGATGAGCATGGTTTTCTGACTGGCGACGCTTGAGCGCACACTGAACGACGCGCATACCGACTCGCTGCCTGTGACGAGTATGCCGAGGTTGAGCGAGGTCTGCACAAGGCCGGCTATATCGGCGCTCATGGCCTGTATGCCGTTGGGAGCGCACATCAAAAAGCAGACGGCTCTGCCGGTAGAGGGCTTATCCATCGCGGGTGCAGCGGCGCCGCCGGACACGCTCACGATGATGCCGCCGTCCGTCACTTTGTATTCATCGCGGAATATGCTTTCCATACCGGCGCACACGCTCTTTGCCGCGGCCTCGTCCTTCACTATGACGGAGGCATAGGAGGCGTTGGGAATGGCGTTGTCTTTCAGACCGCCGCGCACGGAGACAAGGCGCATATCTGTCGCTTTGCCGAGCGCATACAGCAGGCGGCCCATGAGCATGTTGGAGCTTGCACGGCCCTTGTCTATTTCAGCGCCGGAGTGGCCGCCGAGCAGTCCCGTGACTGCGATGTCGAGCGCGGTTCCGGCGAAGCTTTCAAATGTGACAGGCAGCGTGCACTCGACATGTGCGCCGCCAGCGCAGCTGACTGTGAAGATACCCTCGTCCTCAGAGTCGATGTTTATAAGAGCCTTGCCCTTGAGCGGACTGAGGTCTATACCCATCGCGCCGTCCATGCCGACTTCCTCGTCGACGGTTATCACGGCCTCCACGCGCGGATGCGGAAGATCATCGGAGTCGAGCACAGCCAGCGCCATAGCGACGGCAATGCCGTCGTCCGCGCCGAGAGTGGTACCGCGGGCAAAGACCGTGTCGCCCTCGACCGCAAGGTCAAGTCCTTCTTTCTCCATGTCCTTGGTGCAGCCGGGCGCTTTTTCGCATACCATATCCATATGCCCCTGGATGATCACCGGCTCGGAGTTCTCGTAGCCGGGGGTTGCAGGCCCGATTATTATGATGTTGTTCAGCTCGTCCTGATAATACTCAAGTCCGCGCTCCTTTGCGAATCCGGCCAGATAATCGCTCACGGCCTTTGTGTTGCCGCTGCCGCGGGGGATGGCGGAGAGCTCTTCAAAAAATCTGAATACGCTTTTGGGTTCAATATCCTTCAGTACGTTCATTTGGTTGATTCCTTTCTGCTGCAATACTTTTTGCGGGGAGATATATATGTTCATTCAGACGGCTGTCTGAGAACTGACATCCGGGAGACGGTTTTCCATCGACCTGAGCTCGCGGTACATTTTCACGGCGAGCGGGAGTGCGGTAATAACCGAGCACAGATCGGACGCCGGCTGCGCGAGGTATACGCCCCATACGGGCTGGGCAAGGAACTTTGGCAGGATGAGCACGAGCGGGATGAAGAACAGCCCGTGGCGCGCTATTGCAAGGAGCGTGCCCCCGACTACGCGGCCGATGTTCTGGTAGAGCATGTTCGTCATTACCACAAGCCCGATCATCCAGAACGTGCAGCACTGGCAGCGCATGACGGTGCGCCCGATGGAGATGACATGCGCGTCGTCACGGAACACGGCGACGATGTCTCCGGCAAATATATAGCCGGTCACGGCCATGACGGTGAGAAAAATAAAGCTGACCTTAAGACAGAATATATACGCCGCACGCACGCGGTCATAGCGCTTTGCACCGTAATTGAAGCCGCATATGGGCTGGAAACCCTGACCGAAGCCGAGCACGGCAGAAAAAGCAAGCATGGAAATTTTGCTGACGACGGTGAAAGCGGCGACGGTCTGCGTGGCGAGCGCGGCGGACACGGCGGAGGCCGCCGCGGCGTTGAGGCACATGGTTGAAAAGCTGTTCAGGCTCTGCCGGAAGAGCGAGGGAAGACCGCCGGTGCATATGTTTTTCAGGTAGTATGGCGTCGGCGAAAAATTCTTCAGATGTATCTTCAGGCTGTCGCTGCGCAGCGTACCTATGTACAGCAGCGCGCAGCTTACGAGCTGACCGGCTATTGTGGCGAGCGCCGCGCCCTTTACCTCCATTCCGAACGTGAAAATGAACAGCGGATCGAGCGCACAGTTAAGCACTGCGCCGGATACAAGGCCGGCCATTGAAAAAACGGCGTTTCCCTGAAACCTGAGCTGGTTGTTCAGCACACAGGACACGCACAGAAACGGCGCGCCGCAGAGGATTATGGCAAGGTATTCTCCGGCGTAGCGTATGGTCAGCGCGTCGAGCAGATCCTCGCGCGCGCCGAGCACGAACAGCACAGCGTCGCTGAACACGAGCCCGAGCACCATAATAAGCACGCCGAAGAGCAGCGCACATATGCTGCCCGTCGCGGCCATGGCCTCGGCGCGGCTCATGTCCCGGGCGCCGAGAGAGCGGGATATGTAGTTTCCTGAGCCCTGACCGAAAAAGAAGCCGAAGGCCTGAATTATTGCCATTACCGGCAGCACGAGACCCACGCCGGCAGTCGCTTCATTGCCTATCCTGCCGACAAAAAAGGTGTCTACAATATTATACAGGCCGCTGACCAGCATTGATATTATGGTCGGGACCGCCATCCTGCACACGAGCCGCTCGACAGGCTCTGTCGTCATGCGTAAAAACTTGTTTTTTTCCTGATCTTCCATGGCATGTTACTCTGACATATATTTTTGAACATTTAATTATACCATGCGTACAATGATCACGCAAATGTTTTTGCGTGCGGTGAACAAAATCAGAGTCCTGCGGCAATATCCGCCGCAGGACTCTGATTAACATAATATTATATACATAACTATTATGCGCCGCGCTCGCTGCGCATGGCGTGAACGTTGCGCATGATGTACAGCACGAAGGACATCAGCATTACGGCGGTACATACGGTTATAGTGACATAGGAAACGGATGCGGGGATGTTTATCCATACAAGGTGCAGGCACATCGTTGCATAAAGAAGAAAGGTTGTGAGCTTGCCGTGCCAGTTCGCCGGGAGGACGACGCCTGTCTTCTTTATGACCATCAGGCTTGTCAGCCCGCAGCATAGCTCCTTCACGACGAGCACAAGCAGGGGGATGAGCATCATCGGAAAGCGGCTGACAAGGCACATGAGCATGGCAAACTGCGTCAGCTTGTCTGCAATGGGGTCGAGCGCCTTGCCGAGGTCGCTTATCATGTTGAAATGCCGCGCGATAAAGCCGTCAAGCGTATCGGAAAGCCCGGAGATGAGCAGCACGGCGCAGGTCATTTTATAGTCATGCTGCTTTATATAGAGGTACATGAACACCGGGATCAGACATATCCTGAAAGCGGAGAGAATATTCGGTATGGTAAAGATCTTTTTGCTGCTGTCGTTCATATATGCTGCTCCCTTCGTGTTAAGATCTGAACATGCTCTTGTTTTAAATATAAATCAGCCGGCGGCGCTTTTCAACTCAACATTAGTTGACGGAGGCAGATATACCTTTTGTATTATATTGCCGAAGCCCGGCAAATATACGTCCCCACGGCTGACAAGAGCACGCATGCCTCGCAGCGCCGGAAGAAGCTCGCGCCATTCGGTTTCCGCTTTACGGCGAAAACTCCGTTATGCCCTCAGCTGCGGGTGGTTTTTAGGCAAAATACAGGTATTGTATTATTGACGGTTTTTTCGCAAAGTGTTATCCTGTTGCATGGAGAACAACAAAAAACGGAGAGGTATTAAAATGAACGCACATGTTTTATATTTCAGCCCGACGGGCGGCACCGAAAAGGTTGCGCAGCTGATTTCGGGCGAGCTCGGCGCGGATGCGCTGGACGTAACAGTCTATAACTATGACCTCAGCTTCGGGGCGGACGACCTTCTTTTCTTCTGCTTCCCTGTGTACGGCGGCAGGATACCCGCGCCCATGTATAAGCGCATGGATAACATCCGCGGCAGCATGACCCCGGCAGTCATGGTAGCGGTGTACGGCAACCGCGCGGTGGAGGATGCGCTCATCGAGATGAGCGATCTTGCGCGCAGGCAGGGCTTCCGTACCGTCGGCGGCTGTGAAATGATCGCGCCGCACTCTATCGACAGGCACTTCGGAGCCGGACGGCCTGACGCGGACGACACTGCGCTGCTGAAGGATTTTCTCGGCAGGCTCATGGCGAAGGAAAAGCTCACGACCGTGGCAATGCCCGGCAGCCATGATTATAAGAAGTACAAAGGTCTGCCGATACATCCCGTGTCGGGCAAGGAGTGCAGCGGCTGCGGCACCTGTGCGCAGGAGTGCCCGACGGGCGCGATAGATCCCGGCGACCCGATGAAGCCGGACACGGACAAATGCATAAGCTGCATGCGCTGTGTGAGCGTATGCCCGTTTGAAGTGCGCCATGTGCCGAAGCCTGCGCTGCTCGCAGCGAAGGCGGCGCTTGCGGCAAAGTGCGCCGGACGAAAAGAGCCGAAATTTTATCTGTAAGCGTACTATAAACAAACACCCAGACAGACGCAGGCACGTCTGTCTGGGTGTTTATAACAGGGCCGCCTTGTAAGAGCAGCCTTGTATTTCAATTAAAATTGAACATCAGTTGACGGACGGTTTACCATTGTGTCAGATAATAGACACACTTCGGATGCGCGGCATCGTCATATGTTTTGGGAGGCAATACGATGGCACAATACACACAGAAGGCGATACTCAGCACCTTTCAGCAGATGCTCGAGGAAATGCCGTTTGAAAAGATTACGGTCTCGGCGCTCGTGAGGCGCTGCGAAATAAGCTCCAACACCTTTTACTATCATTACAGCGATATATATGACCTGCTGGATGTGTGGATGCGCGGAGAGCTGAGTACATATGCCAGCGGGAAGCCCCCGTTTGACGACTGGAAGTATGCCACAAAGTCTTTCCTGCATGATTGCAGGGAGAATTCTTCTATTATATATCACATTTTCAACTCCATCTCGCGCGACCGCATGGAGCGCTTCGTGTTTTCACTCGGCGAGGACGTGTTCTACCGCGTCGTCTGCCAGCAGGCGTCGGAGCGTATCGTACCGGAGGAAAAGCTGAGGGAGATAGCGGATTTCTGCCGCTATTCATTCGCGGGCTTCTTCCTGCGCTTCCTCTGGGGACGCATGAAAGAGGACATAGACGCTCTGGTGGATAATTACGGCGATCTTGTAGACGGCTTCGTGGAGAATGCCGTGAAGAAATATCCCGTCAGAATACAGCGCTGAATCGCGGCCGTCCCGTCGGCTTTTTGCCGTATTGTGAGAGATTGCCCTAAATTTTAAGAGCTGAGCGGCGTTGACAGTACAGCTTTGCACAGGCAGGGTGTACTATATGAGCAAATAAAGCACAGTGCGGCGTGTGCCGGAGCTGTAATAATAAAAAGGAGACTCTTAAAATGAAGAAAATTCTCAAGGGCATAAAAACGGTTCTTATAATTCTGGGCGCTGCCGTCGCAGGCGCGGCCGGCTACTACGGCTACAGGAAATTCATCAGGAAGTGAGCCCTGTATACCTCCGGCGGTGAGCGCCGGAAAACAACATGCTGTCAGGGGCGCGCTCTCGGGCGCGGCCATGATATGAACGGACGCGGCAGTCTCCCAAATGCCGCGCCCGTATTATTTTAAAAGCAGCACAAGGCAGCGGCTATGAGACCGCTGCCTTGTGCTGAAATTTTTTATGAGGAAAAGTGAGAAAGCAGATCAGCGCACGCCGAAAAGAAGATCGCCGTAAGTCGGGAACGGCCAGTATTTTTCGGCGGTGAGAGTTTCGGCCTCGTCGGCGGGAACTCTGACAAGGCTCATCTTCGGGATGACCTCGTCGCGGATGAAATCGGCCTGCGCCGTGGCATCGCCGAGCGTGCTCATGGACACAAGCGCGCCTTCGAGATCGTCCACGGCCTCGTCGATCTGATCGAGCAGAGCGGACAGGCGGCGGATGCGCTTGGTCTCATAACGGCAGCTTGCTTCGCTGTCGGCGGCCTTTTTGGCGCTGACACCTGCGGAGAGATCGGAGATGTAGGCGTCGATCGCAGGCAGGATCTCCTTCTTGGCCATGTCGACCATGGTGTGCGCCTCGATACTGACGGTCTTGTCGTAGTTCTCCATCATGATCTCATAGCGGGAGCGGAGCTCGGCCTCGGTGAAGACCTTGTGGCGGATGAGCATATCCATGTTCTTTGCGGAAAGAACGGTAGGCATGCAGTCGGGGGTGGTGCGCAGATTGAGAAGGCCGCGCTTTTCGGTTGCTTCTCTGATCCAGCTGTCGTCGTAGCCGTTGCCGTTGAAGATGATGCGCTTGTGCTTGGTGATGCATTCCTTGATAAGCTCGTGCATCTCGGCCTCAAAGTCGCCGGCTTTTTCGAGACGGTCGGCAAAGACTCTCAGAGATTCTGCCACGGATGCATTGAGCATGATGTTTGCGCAGGCGATGGAGTTGGAGGAGCCGAGCATGCGGAACTCAAACTTGTTGCCTGTGAAAGCAAACGGGGAAGTGCGGTTGCGGTCGGTGCTGTCCTTGGCAAAGCGCGGCAGGACATGCACGCCGAGCTTCATCTGGGACTTTTCGGCCGCGCTGTAAGGCTTGTCGCCCTCAATGGATTCGAGAACTGCGGTCAGCTCGTCGCCGAGGAAGATGGAGATGACGGCAGGAGGAGCTTCGTTTGCGCCGAGACGGTGGTCGTTGCCGGCAGTCGCCACGCTCATGCGCAGCAGATCCTGATAATCGTCGACTGCCTTGATGACTGCGCACAGAAAAACGAGGAACTGAGCGTTGTCATAGGGGGTGTCGCCGGGGGAGAGGAGGTTTATGCCGGTATCTGTGGAAATGGACCAGTTATTGTGCTTGCCGCTGCCGTTCACACCGGCGAAGGGCTTTTCGTGGAGCAGGCACACAAGGCCGTGCCTGTCGGCGACCTTCTGCATGATCTCCATGGTGAGCTGGTTGTGGTCGGTGGCTACGTTTGCGCTCGCGTAGATCGGGGCAAGCTCGTGCTGCGCGGGAGCGACCTCGTTGTGTTCCGTCTTTGCCAGCACGCCGAGCTTCCACAGCTCATCGTCAAGATCGGCCATGTATGCCTCGACTCTCGGCTTTATAACGCCGAAGTAGTGGTCGTCAAGCTCCTGACCCTTGGGCGGCTTTGCGCCGAACAGGGTGCGCCCGGTGAACATGAGGTCCTTGCGTTTCTTATACATTTCCTTGTCGACAAGGAAATACTCCTGCTCGGGACCGACATAGGGGCGCACGCACTTGACGTCGGTCTTGCCGAAGAGGCGCAGGATGCGCATGGACTGCCTGTTCAGAGCTTCCATCGAGCGCAGCAGCGGGGTCTTCTTATCGAGCGCCTCGCCGCCGTAGGAGCAGAACGCGGTGGGTATGCACAGGGTCTTGCCCTTTATGAATGCGTAGGAGGTGGGGTCCCATGCGGTGTAGCCGCGTGCCTCGAAGGTGGCGCGCAGACCGCCGGACGGGAAAGAACTGGCGTCCGGCTCGCCTTTTATGAGCTCGTCACCGGAGAACTCCATAATGACGCGGCCGTCGGGAGAGGGAGCGATGAAGCTCTCGTGCTTTTCGGCGGTGATGCCGGTCATGGGCTGGAACCAATGGGTGAAATGGGTGGCGCCGTGAGCGACTGCCCAGTCCTTCATTGCGACTGCAACTGCATCCGCAACTTCACTGTCGAGCTTTGCGCCCTCATCTATTGTTTTTCTGAGCGACTGGTATACGCCTGAGGGAAGTGTTGCTTTCATAACGCGGTCATCAAAAACGAGACTGCCAAAATATTCGGGGACTGTGCTCATAGTCTTTCAATCCTTTCATATTAAATATCTGAATAAAAAACAAAGGCGCTGACCGTCAGAGATACCCTCTGAGGCGTCAGCGCCTTTGATGTGCTGAATGATACGCCTCTTTGACGGTAAAGTCAATTAGTAAAAACTGAAGAATAAAGCATACGCAGCGAGGTGAATTTTTGTCGGATTTTATTTGCCGCTGTCGCCGTAGTTCGAGAGAACGCGCGCGGACGGGTCGTTTACGTCGCAGCCCTTCCATGCTTTGTTGGGCATCCAGAAGCCGGTGATCATCTCGGACTGACCGGGATAGTGCTTTTCAAAAAGCTCGCGGTACAGCAGCGATTCCTTGGTGAACGGCTGCGCATGAGCATATTTGCGGCGCTTTTCCTCAAACTCCTCGTCGGTGTACAGCCCCTCGGCGTATTCCTTGAGGTAGTCTACCATCGAATGGCCGACAGCATCGGAAAAGGCGGCCTTCTCGCGGTAGAGTATATCGTGCGGCAGGTAGTCCCCCTCAAAGGCGTGACGGAGGAGATACTTGCCCTTGCCGTAGGTGTTGAGCTTTTTCTGCGGGTCTACAGACATAACGTATCTGACAAAATCGAGGTCTCCGAAGGGAACGCGCGCCTCAAGAGAGTTCACCGAGATGCAGCGGTCTGCGCGCAGCACGTCGTACATGTGCAGCTCGCGTATGCGTTTTTCGGCCTCTACCTGAAAGGCCTCGGCGGATGGGGCAAAATCGGTGTATTTATAGCCGAAGAGCTCGTCGGAGATCTCGCCCGTCAGCAGCACGCGCACATCCGTGTTCTCGTGTATCCATTTGCACATAAGATACATGCCCATGCTTGCGCGGATGGTGGTGATGTCATAGGTGCCGAGAAGACATACGACGTCCTCAAGCGCGTCAAAGACCTGTTCCTTTGTCATGATGACCTCGGTGTGGTCGCTGCCGATATATTCTGCGACCTCGCGCGCATACTTCAGGTCGATCGCGTCATACTTCATGCCGACGGCAAACGTGCGTATGGGTGTTTTGAGCTTCTTCTGCGCAATGGAGCACACAAGCGAGGAATCAAGTCCGCCAGAGAGCAGAAATCCGAGCTTTGCGTCGGATACAAGGCGCTTTTCCACACCGGCGACAAGCTTGTCGTGGATATTGCGGCATACGGTCTCAAGGTCGTCGCGGCATACGGCGCCGACGCTGGCAATGTCGCAGTAGGGGATGAATTCACCGTCTTTGTAGTAGTGCCCCGGCGGGAAAGGCATGATGCGCGCGCAGAGTCCCATAAGGTTTTTCGGCTCGCTTGCGAATATTACTGCGCCTTTTTCGTCGTAGCCGTAATAGAGCGGGCGTATGCCGATGGGGTCGCGCGCGGCGATGAACCCGTGCGTTTCGCCGTCGTAAATTATCATTGCAAACTCGGCGTCGAGCTTTGCGAACATGCCCGTGCCGTATTCCCTGTACATCGGCAGGATGATCTCGCAGTCGGAACTGCTTGTGAAGGTGTATTTCCCGGAGAGCGCTTCTTTCTCCTTTTCAAAGCCGTACAGCTCGCCGTTGCAGACGGCGTAGCTGCCGTCAAGCTCAAAGGGCTGCATCCCGTCCTCACTGAGATCCATGATGGAGAGCCGGTGAAAGCCGAGCAGTCCATGACCTGTGTCAACAATGCGGCTCATATCCGGCCCGCGCGAGACCGTTTTGTCAAAACCCGCCTTGAATTCCGAAAAAGAAACACAGCTGCCGCAATAACCCATGATCGAACACATGATTTTTTCCTCCAAAAAATTCAGAATCAGCATTCGATAGGGCAAGTGCCGAACTCGCTGTGCCACCTATCTTTGTTCTCTTTCCGGCTTCAGACAAAGCCTGATCCATTAACGCCGGATCTCACGCGGCGCGCTTACTTGGTCTCCCTTTCGGCTTGCAGCTCACCGGGTGTTATTCGGGCAAACTCCGCTGCGCAGCTTTCAGCATTTGCCGCGCTCTCTGTGAGTGAGTCTTTGCACTACTTCTCCCGATTCAGACGCTTTTTGATTGGTATAATAAAAAATCAAAGGCAAAAACGGTCAGAATTATCCTCTGAGGCGTCTTTGCCTTTGATGCAGCGTACTATACGCTCTTTTTATGCGTCTGTCAAGTGCCTTTTTTGAATTTTGTCGAATTTCCGGGGAAAACCATTGACAAAAAACGTGTGTTGAGTTAAGATTTAAGCCCGTGGACGCGGGCGTCTATCGGGAGAGAAACGTTCCTCTCCCGGTGGGCTTTTTTGTTTTTAGGGAAAGAAGGCGTTATATGAACTACTCGGCACAGGAAGTAATTGAATATGCCCGGCAGGCGGACGTGAAATTTATCCGCCTCGCATTCTGCGATGCATACGGACGGCAGAAGAATATTGCCGTCATGCCGTCAGAGCTCAGCCGCGCCTTTGACACGGGGATCGCGTTTGACGCATCGGCTGTCCCGGGCTTCGGCGGCGCTGTGCGCTCTGATCTTTTCCTGCACCCGGACCCGGCGACTCTCACCGGCCTTCCATGGCGGCCGGAGACAGGCAGAGTCGTGCGCATGTTCTGCGATATCAGCCACCCGGACGGCAGCCCGTTTGAGGCTGACAGCCGCGGCATATTAAGGCGCGCCGTGAAGGCGGCGGCCGGATACGGCCTGCGCTTTTATTTCGGGCCGGAGATGGAGTTCTACCTCTTCAAGAACGGGCCGGACGGCGAGAGGACGGACAGCCCCTGCGACAATGCGGGATATATGGACATCGCGCCCGATGACAAGGGCGAGAACGTGCGCCGCGAGGTCTGCCTCATGCTTGAGCAGATGGGCATACAGCCGGAGGGCTCGCACCATGAGGAGGGACCCGGGCAGAACGAGATCGACTTCCGCTATTCGGACCCGCTGAGCGCGGCGGACAATTCACTCAGCTTCCGCGCCGTGGTGAAGACCGTCGCCGCAGGATACGGGCTTACGGCGGACTTTTCTCCAAAGCCTCTGTCGGATCACCCCGGCAGCGGCATGCATATCAATTTCTCCGTGAGATCGGGGGACGGCGTGGATCATATGCCGCAGGTAATAGCGGGCATCATGGATAAGATCGCGGATATGACCCTCTTCATGAACCCGTGCCGGAACTCGTATGCGCGTCTCGGCGGTGCAAAAGCGCCGGGATATATCACATGGTCGTCCGAGAACCGCTCCCAGCTTATCCGCATACCGGCCGCTTTCGGCGAATTCAGGCGCGCTGAGCTCCGCTCGCCCGATCCGGCGGCAAACCCCTATATCGCGTTTGCGCTTCTGATATACGCCGGACTTTACGGCGTGAAGAACGGACTGAGCCTGCCGGAGAGCACGGACGTAAACCTCTATACCGCGTCCGAAGATGTTCTTGACGGGCTGAAAAAGCTCCCCGCCTCGCTGTATGAGGCGCAGCGCGCGGCGCGCGCAAGCTCGTTTATCGCCGGGTGCCTGCCGGAGGAGCTGACGGACATTTACTGCTCGATCGGCTGACCCTGAGCGGACAGGAACAGAAGGGGGGAGCGCGGTGGTTTTTCAGCAGCGTACTTACAGCGTACTGATCGTCTCGGCGTCTGACGGCTTCAATACCGCGCTGACCGGACTTCTGCCGCCTACGGACTATTGGCCGGTGGAGATCGTGAAGAGCGCGGCTGCGGCGCGGCGGTCGATACTCGGCAGGGAATATGACCTCGTGATCGTCAATACTCCGCTGCCGGACGAATTCGGTTCGCGTTTTGCGATAGACGTGTGCTCATCCTACAGCTCCGGCGTTCTCCTGCTCGTGAAAAACGAGCAGTTTGAAGATGTCTATGGCAGAGTGATGGAGCACGGCGTCTTTACACTTGCAAAGCCTACATCCTCGCAGATGATCTCGCAGTCGCTGCGCACACTGTGCACCATGCGGGAGCGTATGCGCAGGATGGAGGAAAAGCAGCAGACGATCGAGGACAAAATAAGCGAGATACGTCTTGTCAACCATGCAAAATGGCTGCTCATAGAGTGCCTGAGCATGACGGAGGCAGAGGCGCAGAGATATATCGAGAAAAAAGCGATGGATGCTCGCATCTCGAAAAGAGAAATGGCAGAAAATATTATCAAAACCTATGAATGAGCCTATAAGGAGAGTGAAAGCGATGACAAAGTACATTTTTGTAACTGGCGGCGTGGTCTCTGGCCTCGGCAAGGGCATCACGGCCGCTTCACTTGGCAGACTGCTCAAGGCAAGAGGCCTGAAGGTAGCAGCCCAGAAGCTCGATCCATATATCAACGTCGACCCCGGCACGATGAGCCCCTATCAGCACGGCGAAGTCTACGTCACCGAGGACGGGGCGGAGACCGATCTTGACCTCGGCCACTATGAACGCTTCATTGACGAGAACCTCAACAAGTTCTCCAACCTCACTACCGGCAAGGTCTACTGGAACGTGCTCAACAAGGAGCGCCGCGGCGAATATCTCGGCTCGACGGTGCAGGTCATCCCTCACATTACAAACGAAATAAAAGATTTTGTGTACCGCGTCGGCAATGAGACCAACGCGGACGTAGTCATCACAGAAATCGGCGGCACTATAGGTGACATCGAATCCCAGCCCTTCATTGAGGCGGCAAGGCAGGTCTCTCTTGAGGTCGGCAGGGAAAACAGCCTCTTCATCCATGTCACACTGGTGCCGTTTTTGCGTGGCTCGGATGAGCACAAGTCAAAGCCCACTCAGCACTCCGTCAAGGAGCTGCAGGGCATGGGCGTAAGGCCCGATGTCGTTGTGCTGCGCTGCGACGAACCGCTTGAGGAATCCATTTTCCACAAGATATCCATGTTCTGCAACGTGAAGCCCGACTGCGTGATAGAAAACATCACGCTGCCATACCTGTACGAGGCGCCGCTCATGCTCGAAAAGGAGAATTTCTCCTCCATCGTCTGCCGTGAGCTGGGTATCGACGCGCCCATGCCCGATCTCACCGAGTGGGAGAGCCTGGTCGAGCGCATCAAGCACCGTCAGGGCGAGGTCAACATCGGTCTTGTCGGCAAGTATGTGCAGCTGCACGACGCGTATCTCTCCGTCAACGAGGCGCTCAGCCACGCCGGATATGAGCTTGACACCTGCGTGAACGTGCACTGGATCGACTCTGAGACGATCAGCGAGGGCAATGTCGATGAAATCCTCGGCGGCCTTGACGGCATTCTTGTTCCCGGCGGCTTCGGCAGCCGCGGAATCCCCGGCATGATCCTCGCCGCAAAATATGCGCGTGAGAATAAGCTGCCGTACTTCGGCATATGCCTTGGCATGCAGGTCGCCGTGATAGAGTATGCGCGCGACGTGGCCGGCCTTGAAAAGGCCGACTCTGGTGAATTTGACGAGCTTTGCCCCGATAAGGTCATCGACTTCATGCCCGGACAGAGCGAGAACATCGACAAGGGCGGCACGCTGCGTCTCGGCGCGTATCCCTGCATCATAAAGGAAGGCACCACCATGCAGCGCTGCTACGGCGCGCTCGAAATATCCGAACGCCACCGCCACCGCTATGAATTCAACAACAAATACCGCGATGTGCTCACGCAGCACGGGCTCACTCTCTCCGGCCTTTCGCCCGACGGCAGGCTCGTCGAGACCGTGGAGCTGTCCGACCGTCCGTTTTACGTCGGCGTTCAGTATCACCCCGAATTCAAGTCAAGACCCAATAAGGCTCACCCGCTGTTCCGCGGCTTCATCGCTGCGGCGAAGGAGGAGCATGAGAGGAGGGCACGCTGATGTGCGGTATAGTAGGCTTCACCGGCGCCCAGCAGGCGGCGCCTATACTGCTTGATGGACTCAAGCGGCTGGAATACCGCGGCTATGACTCCGCCGGTATCGCCGTGCAGAACGGCGCAAAGATAGAGACCGCCAAGTGCAGCGGCCTTCTGGAAAATCTTTTCCGGCTGACGGATAACGGCGCAAGCGTCCGCGGCGTCTGCGGCATCGGCCACACACGCTGGGCCACGCACGGCGCGCCCACCACCACGAACGCGCACCCGCATCTTTCAAACGACGGCCACTTTGCCGTCGTCCACAACGGCATCATAGAAAACTACGCCGAACTGCGCGATGAGCTGCGGGCGCGGGGCTACACTTTCCATAGCGAGACCGACACCGAGGTCATCGTTAATCTGCTTGAAATGTACTATGACGGCAACCTCAAGCGGACCGTCATGAAGATGATCGCACGTCTTGAGGGCTCCTACGGCCTCGGCATCGTCTGCGACGAGCACCCCGGAGAGATCGTCGCAGTGAAGAATGCAAGCCCGCTCATCCTCGGCATCGGAGCGGGGGAGAACTTCTTCGCCTCGGATGTTACCGCCGTCATCGGCCATACGCGCAACGTCATCTATCTCGACGACGGGGAGTTCGCTTTCCTCACGCCGGATAAGATGACCGTCTGCGACTGCATGGGCAGGGAGATACACAAGGAAGTCTCCCGCGTCACATGGAACACCGAGGCCGCGGAAAAAGGCGGCTACGAGCACTTTATGCTCAAGGAGATCATGGAGCAGCCGCGCGCCGTCAAGGCGACGGTCGAGCCGCGCATCCGCGACGGGCGCATCACGCTCGAGGGCTTTGAGCTGACGGACGATGAGCTGAAAGATATAAACAAGATAGTGATAACGGCCTGCGGCTCGGCGTATCACGCCGGCTGCGTGGGGCGCTATGTTATAGAGGAGCTTTGCCGCATCCCGGTGCAGACGGAGCTTGCAAGCGAGCTGCGTTACCGCAACCCGATAATAGACCGGCACACGCTGCTCATAGTTATCTCCCAGTCCGGCGAGACGGCTGACACCATCGCCGCGCTCAAGGAGTGCAAGGCTCTCGGCGCGAGGACGCTGGCCATCGTCAATGTCGTCGGCAGCACTATCTCGAAGCTTGCCGACAGCGTGCTGTATACGTGGGCCGGCCCGGAGATCGCGGTCGCCACTACCAAGGGCTACACCACCCAGCTTGCGATACTCGATCTTCTCGCGGTTTATATCGCCGATAAGCTTGGCAAAATCGACGATATGCGCTATAATGAGCTGGTGAGCGGCATCTGCGCTCTGCCCGAGCGCTGCCAGCGCGCGATCGACCTCAACAGCCAGGTCATGCGTCTGGCGGAGATGTACCATGACCAGAACGCGCTGTTTTTCATAGGCCGCAATCTTGACTATGCGGCCTGCCTTGAGGCTTCTCTGAAGCTCAAGGAGATAAGCTACATCCATTCCGAGGCCTACGCGGCCGGCGAGCTCAAGCACGGCACCATCGCGCTTATAGACGAAAAGCGGCTCGTCGTTGCTCTCGCCTGCCAGACGCGGCTCTTTGAAAAGCTTGTGAGCAATATCAAGGAGGTCAAGGCCCGCGGCGCCGAGGTACTCGGCATCGCGCAGGAGGGGGAGCGCCGGATATTTGCAGAGGCGGATCAGGTGCTGCTTGTCCCTGCGGCGGACCCGCTGCTGCTGCCCATACCGGAGATCATTCCGCTCCAGCTTTTCTCGTACTATGTCGCCAAGGCCAACGGCTGCGACATAGACAAACCCAAAAACCTCGCAAAATCAGTCACTGTGGAGTGAACAATCATGCACGAAATCTATGAAAACCCTCTGTGCAGGCGCTATGCCGGCCGTGAGATGCAGGAGATATTCTCCGACGACCGCAAATTTTCGACGTGGCGCAGGCTCTGGCTCGCTCTCGCCGAGAGCGAGAAGGAGCTCGGCCTTGATATAAGCGACGAACAGCTTGACGAAATGCGCGCGCACATATATGATATAGATTACGCCGCCGCCGCCCAGCGCGAGCGGGAGGTACGCCACGACGTCATGGCGCATATCTATACCTTCGGCCTTGCCTGTCCAAAGGCGAAGCCGATAATCCACCTCGGCGCGACGAGCTGCTTTGTCGGCGACAATACGGATGTAATCATCCAGCGTGACGCGCTGCTGCGCATCCGCCGCCTGCTTCTCAGCGCGATAGCCGCGCTGGCGGACTTTGCTGAGAAATACAAGTCTCAGCCGACTCTTGCGTATACGCATTTTCAGGCGGCGCAGCCGACGACGGTCGGCAAGCGCGCGGCGCTGTGGATGCAGGACCTTGTCATGGATCTTGAGCACCTTGACTTTGTGCTCGGGAATCTGAAGCTGCTCGGCTGCCGCGGAACCACAGGCACCGCCGCGAGCTTTCTTGAGCTTTTTGACGGGGACCGCGATAAGGTGCGGCAGCTTGAAAAGCTTATCGCGCAGAAGATGGGCTTTGACGCGGTGTACTCTGTCAGCGGCCAAACCTATACGCGCAAGGCGGATTATTTTACGCTCTCGGTGCTCTCCGGCATCGCGCAGAGCGCTATGAAATTCTCCGGCGACATCCGGCTCATGAGCCATCTCAAGGCTGTGGACGAGCCGTTTGAAGCCGGTCAGGTCGGCTCCTCCGCCATGGCCTACAAGCGCAATCCCATGCGTTCCGAGCGCATGACGTCTCTTGCGCGCTATGTCATTGCCGACGCGCTCAACCCCGCCATGACGGCCGGCACTCAGTGGCTCGAGCGCACGCTCGACGATTCGGCCAACCGCCGCATCAGCATACCCGAGGCCTTCCTTGCGGTCGACGGTATACTCACGCTCTATATAAACGTCATCAGCGGCCTGAAGGTCTATCCGAAGGTGCTCGAAAAGCAGCTTCGTGAGGAGCTGCCTTTCATGGCTACGGAGGACATTCTCATGTACTGCGTCAAGAAAGGCGGCGACCGCCAGACGCTGCATGAGGCGATCCGGCAGCACGCGGTCGACGCGGGCCGCACGGTGAAGGAGCAGGGGGCGGACAATGATCTGCTCGAACGTATCGCGGCCGATCCCGTGTTCGGCATCACGCGTGAAGAGATAGATGAGCTTCTGCGCACGGACAGCTTCACCGGCATGGCCGCGGAGCAGACGGAGAACTATCTGCGCGATGTGCGCAGACTTCTTGATGATAATTCATCCTTCCTCGGTGAGAGAGAAAAAGGCACCATAAATGTGTAAAATCTGAAAGGAGCAATGGGAAAATGCTTACTGCAATCGTAGGAATCAACTGGGGCGACGAGGGAAAGGGCCGTATGGTCGACCTGCTCTCCAAGGACTATGACATAATCTGCCGCTATCAGGGCGGAAACAACGCCGGTCACACGGTCGTGAATGAGAAGGGCAAGTTCATCCTCAACCTGCTGCCCTCCGGCATCCTCCGCGAGACCACGGTCAATGTCATCGGCAACGGCGTCGTCGTCGATCTGGAGCACCTGTACAATGAGTGCGGCGCTCTGCGCGCCGGCGGCGTGTCCATCACGCCCGACAATCTCAAGGTCAGCAGCCGCGCCATTATCTGCCTGCCCTACCATAAGCTTATGGACATCATGGAAGAGGATCGTCTGGCCGATAAGAAGTTCGGTTCCACCCGCCGCGGCATTGCTCCCGTCTACGCCGATAAATATATGAAGAAGGCTCTCCGCATGGAAGACCTGCTGCACATGGACCATCTCTATGAGAAGGTGAAGGACATTGTGGAGTGGAAGAACATCACCGTCACCGGCTACAGGCACGAGGCAGTGAAGGTCGACGAGATCATGGACTGGCTCAAGACCTACGGCAGCCATGTCATTCCCTATATCTGCGACGTTCCCGAGTATCTGGACGAGGCCGCCCGCGCCGGCAAGAACATCATGTTCGAGGCGCAGCTCGGCGCTCTGCGCGACATTGACTTCGGCATCTACCCCTACACCTCATCGTCCAACACTCTCGCGGCGTATGCGCCCATCGGCGCGGGCGTCCCGGGCCTCAAGCTCGACGAGACTATCGGCATTATGAAGGCGTACTCCACCTGTGTCGGCGAAGGCCCGTTCACCGTCGAGATGTTCGGAGACGAGGCCGAGCAGCTGCGCAAAGCCGGCGGCGAATACGGCGCTGCGACCGGCCGTCCCCGCCGCGTCGGCGCGTTCGACATTCCCGCGTCGAAGTACGGCGTCCGTGTTCAGGGTGCGGACTATATCGCCCTCACCAAGCTCGACGTGCTCTCGTATCTGGACGTTATCCCCGTCTGCACCGCTTATAAGATAGGCGATGAGGTGACCACGAGCTTCCCCACCGGCGAGCGTCTTGAGCGCGCCGAACCCATCATCGAGTACCTGCCCGGCTTCGGCGACGTTTCCGGCTGCCGCAAGCCCGAGGATCTGCCCGAGAAAGCGAAAGAGTACATCGCATATCTTGAGAAGGCAGTCGGCTGCCCGATCAAGTACGTCTCTGTCGGTGCCGAGAGAGACGAATACGTAAAGATGTTTTGATAGATAGACCCCCGCATAATAAATTTTTGGAGGACTGAAATGGCGTCACAGACCGTTCTGATATTGGATTTTGGCGGACAGTATAAGGAGCTCATCGCCCGCCGCGTGCGCGAGTGCTCGGTGTATTCCGTGGTTCGCGCCGGCGATAAGATCACCGCGGAGGAGATACGCTCCATCGCGCCCATCGGCATCATTCTGACCGGCGGGCCGAACAGCGTGTACGATGAGAGCTCGCCTCACTGCGAGAAAGCGATCTTCGAGCTTGGTATCCCGGTGCTCGGCATATGCTACGGCGCGCAGCTCATGGCGTGGACGCTCGGCGGCACTGTCAGGACCTGCGAGACGAGCGAGTACGGCAAGACGAAGATGACTGTCGACGCCGGTTCCTTCCTCTTCGACGGCCTCACCGCCGATCAGATCGGCCTTATGAGCCATACGGATCAGATAGACGTACTGCCCGAGGGCTTTGTCTCCATCGCGCATACGGCGACCTGCCCGAACGCGGCCATGGCTGACTATGCCCGCCGGCTCTACGCTTTCCAGTTCCACCCCGAGGTCGAGAGCACGCCGAACGGTACGCCGATGATCCGCAATTTCTTGTACGGCGCATGCGGCGCATCCGGCGACTACGACCTGAAAAATATCGAGATCGAGCTTATAAACAAGGTGCGCGAGCAGGTGGGCGACGCGCACGTCATCCTCGGCCTGTCCGGCGGCGTTGATTCGTCGGTGTGCGCCGCGCTTCTGTCCAAGGCCATCCCCGGCCAGCTGCACTGCATCTTCGTCGACCACGGCCTCATGCGCAAGAACGAGGGGGACGAGGTCGAGCAGGCGTTCGCCGGCCGCGATCTTGATTTCATCCGCGTCAACGCGAAGGAGCGTTTTCTCACGAAGCTCGCCGGCGTCGTCGATCCCGAGCGCAAGCGCAAGATCATCGGCGAGGAGTTTGTCCGCGTGTTCGAGGCGGAGGCGAAGAAGCTGCCGAACATAAAGTTCCTTGCGCAGGGCACGATATACCCCGATGTTATCGAGTCCGGCGGCAGCAAGGCCGCGACTATCAAGAGCCACCACAATGTCGGCGGCCTGCCCAAGGACATGGGCTTTGAAGGCGTGGTAGAGCCGCTGCGCGGCCTGTTCAAGGACGAGGTTCGCGCGCTTGGCCGCCAGCTCGGCCTGCCGAGAAGCTTTGTCGAGCGCCAGCCTTTCCCCGGCCCCGGTCTTGCAGTCAGGATAGTGGGCGACATTACCGAGGAAAAGCTTGAGATACTGCGCGACGCCGACGCGATCTTCCGCGAGGAGATACAGCGCCGCCGCATCAAGGCCGACCAGTATTTCGCTGTGCTCACGGATACGCGCTCTGTCGGCGTCGTGGGCGACTTCCGTACATATGACTATACGCTGGCTCTGCGCGCCGTCCGCACGTCTGACTTTATGACCTGCGAGTATGCGCCGATCTCGCACAAGGTGCTCGGCCTTGTTTCCTCGCGCATCTGCAACGAGGTAAAGGGCGTCGGACGCGTGGTGTACGATATAACCGGCAAGCCCCCCGCCACGATCGAGTGGGAATGAGAAAAAAGTGAACATGAGGGGCTGCGAAGCCTTGAAAACACGCGCTTTTTGAAAATCTCATTTCCCGTTTGATAGCAAAATGATAGCAGATACCCAAACTGTTTTGTTTATTCTTGTTTCAAGGGACAAGCGGTTTGCAGGTTGAGCCATCATACCAATCCTATATTGAGAGCGAAAAAGGCTCTGCTGACTTTCTGTAAAAGAAGGTCGGCAGAGCCTTTTGTTATTCTTCGGTGTGTTCTTTGAGGTCGGCAAGGAGCAGATCGCTTAGTCCCTGCGACGGCGTGATCTTGTGCCACTGACCGGAGGTGTCAAGTTCAGGGTAGCGGTAGCGCCAGCGGTCGTATTCTTCTTTGGTGATCTCCCCCGCTTTCAGCTTGGCGGCAACCGCACCCCATACGGCAAGCATCCTGTGAAGCTCCGCTGCGTCGCGTCCTTTGTGGATATGAACGCGCAGATGCACCTCATCCTCGCATTCGCAGACTTCAAGCCCGTAACGGTCTTCCAGCGTGAACAGCGTGTGCATCAGCCCCACATAGGAGTCAATGTCCGGTACATCCAGCGCCTTGGGCGAAATGTCAAGCACCTGTGCCAGCGCAGCGGTCACGTCCGCTTTAGGCGTTCTGGAACCATTCTCGTACTGCGCAAGGCGGACATCTGCGGATTTCTCCGGGAAACCCAGCGCCATGCCAAGGTATTTCTGCGTCATGCCCCGCATCGTGCGGAAAAAGTGGATGCGTTCACCAATCGCCATAATAGCCATCTCCTGTGTCGGTTGTCTTTGATAACGAGTATAGCAGATATGTTTAATTTCGTCAAGAAAAATCTAAGCAGATTTATTTAATATTTTCCTGCAAACCAGCTTGACTTAAACCAATATGTATAGTACAATAGCTGTAAGCTAAGCATATTAGCTTAATTCATAGAAATTTTACAATTAGGATAGTCAACAAATGCAGAAAAAATGTCCGTTGTAAGGTGAGAGGGGGGTGAAATCCAAAAGAGCCAAACTGAATGACCGTCCAAAGGATACTTTCTCCGGGGAAGCACGCGATGAGACGAGCGTGCCGAAGAGGAAAGAAAACGGCACAGCGCCGAAAAGGGTTGCCTGTCAGAGTCCTGCGGATAGAACGGCGAAGCAATCAACCACAAATCGGGAAAGGAAGGTGTTTTGCCTATGGCAGGAGAAATTTTTATGAGAGTAAATGAAGTTGCGGAAGAGCTTGGCGTATCGGTTCCGTATGCGTATAAGCTCATTCGTGAGTTGAACAAAGAGCTGCGAAAGACCGGCTGCATCACCATTGCAGGCAGGATTGACCGCAAGTTCTTCCATGAGAAGTTCTACGGAACGAGAGAACCGAAGGAAAGAAGGGAATCGAATGGCAGCGTTTAAGGACAAGAAGAACGGCTCATGGTATGTGCAGTTTCGCTATACCGACTGGCGCGGTGAGCGCCAGCAGAAATTGAAGCGCGGTTTTGCGACCAAGAAAGAGGCTCAGGCATGGGAACGCGAGTTTCTGATGCAGAAGCAGGCTGATGTCAATATGAGCTTCGAGAGCTTTGTGGCGCTTTACGAAAAAGACGTCAAGCCCAAGCTGAAGCTCAACACATGGCTCAGCAAGGAGCATATCATCCGCACGAAGATTCTTCCGTATTTCAAGAAGCGCAAGCTCTCGGAAATCACCGCCCGTGATGTGATCGACTGGCAGAACGAGATACGGCAGCACACCAAGTCAAGCGGCGAAAGCTATTCCCCGGACTATCTCAAGAATGTCCATACCCAACTGAGCTGTATTTTCAACCACGCCATCAAGTATTACGGCTTGCAGATCAATCCCGCTGCAAAGGCCGGAAATATGGGCAGCGAGCAGCCGAAGGAAATGCTGTTCTGGACGAAGGAAGAATACCTCAAATTCATCGACGCCATGATGGACAAGCCCATGCTGTACTACGCTTTTGAAATCCTGTACTGGTGCGGTATCCGCGAGGGTGAGTTGCTGGCACTGACGCCTGCGGACTTCGATTTTGAGAAGAAAACGCTCCGCATCAATAAATCCTATCAGCGGCTACAGGGCAAGGATGTTATCACCACGCCGAAGACGAAGAAAAGCAACCGCGTGATCCAGATGCCTGACTTCCTCTGCTACGAGATGCAGGACTACTTCAAGCAGCTCTACGGACTGGAACCGGACAGCCGTATCTTCCCTCTGACCAAGCACACCTTGAAGCGCGGCATGGAGTTCGGGTGCAAGGCGTCTGGTGTCAAGGTCATTAGAATCCACGATTTGAGACACAGCCACGTTTCTTTACTTATCAACATGGGCTATTCCGCCGTTGCCATCGGCAATCGTGTTGGACACGAAAGCGTGGAAATCACCTACCGGTACGCGCACCTGTTCCCAACCGTTCAGAAGGAAATGGCAGATAAATTGAACGTCGAAAGGGGTAATTGAAAATGTCACTGAAAAACCGAGACAACCACAACCGCTGGCG
>OIYO01000424.1_pt1 | contig 35599 bp, 31 predicted proteins | sample 1588191 | NCBI WGS metagenome assembly OIYO01 (sample SAMN03283275) | human gut metagenome | biome: human-associated habitat; material: feces | host: Homo sapiens | place: Peru | collected 2012 | reverse complement strand
CATAGGCTTTCATTCTGGATTTCTGTGCATCCAGAGAGTATCCGTCAATCTGCATAGTCGTGGACACGCGGGTATAGATATAGACTTTTGTTTTTTCTTTTTTCATACCGTCTTTTCCGCCTCTGTCTACTTTTTCTCTGTTTTCTGTTCCAACAGCTTAATAGCATCCAGATAATCGCGCTCAACTTCGCTAATGGTACGGACTTTGTATTTCCTATACTCGTCGGTTGCCTTGTCAATGGCCTGCTGATGGCTGACACTGCCATTACCAATCAGTAGCTGCTCCCCGCTCATGGTCAAAATTCGGTCAAGATGCGCCGACCAGTCCTGCATAGTCATCGCCTGTTCCCGTTCTGCCTGCCGTTCTGCAAAGTCCAGATAGCCGGACACAAGCTGCCCCATCGCACGAAGCTCTTTCTCGTTCAGATAGTTCTTGGCAACTACCGCTTCTTTCAGCGTCGGCTGACTACCTGCAAAGGTGGTCAAGCCCATAAACTCTTTTTCCGCATCGGCGCGTGTGTAAATAACCTCCGCCGCCGTTTGCCCGTGAATCGCATAATGAATTTTGTTTTGAACTTTCCGAAAAAACTGAACGGAGATTTCCGCCTTCGGGTCATAATCAATGCTGGTTGCGTAGATTTCAAGCACCTGTCGGTAAAACACCTTTTCGGAAGCGCGGATGTCGCGGATGCGTTCCAGCAGTTCCTTGAAATATCCGCCGCCGCCCAGATTTTTCAGGCGCTCATCATCCAGCGCAAAGCCTTTCCGCATATACTCCTTCAAAATCCCCGTTGCCCAAATGCGGAACTGAACACCGCGCTGCGACTTCACGCGGTAGCCAACAGAAATGATAACGTCGAGATTGTAATAATCGACATCGTAGACTTTTCCATCGGCGGCAGTATGGGCAAATTTTGCCCACACTGATTCCTTTTGAAGCTCCCCTTCTTTGAAAATGTTCCGTACATGCTTGCCGATTACGCTTCGGTCACGCTGAAACAGCTCTGCCATCTGGTCAATGGACAGCCAAACCGTATCGCCGTCAAAGGTCGTTTCGATTTTTGCCAGTCCATCCTCTGTCGTATAGATAAGCATCTTGGACTGGCTGCTGTCTTTACTTCCATTCATACCATCCACTCCGTCAAGTTTATATAACTCAATGCAGGGCCACATTTATCGCCCTTCATTGAGTTTGGACATCAAATGCACGTTAATTATATCATGCTGTTCCCATGTTTTCAATACCAGCTTTAGAATGTTCCAAGTTATTTACAGTTTCTTTGCCATTGGAAGAACACCGTAATTCCGGACAGTTATCCAAATTCAGAACCATTGCGTATTTTTCTATCAAGTTCGCAAGCAACTCGGCAAAACCGCTCCATTCATCTTTATTCCCGTGCGTTATATTGCTCCATCCTTCCTTCCCGTTTGCCCTGCTGTCCGTATATGTTAGCTTCTTTCTGCGCCTTGCGCTGCTGCTGGGAATACCTTGCCACAACTTCCGCCGGAATAGCAGACAGCTGCTGTTCATACCGCAGACAGCGCTGCTCCAGCTGCAGAATCGCTGACATATTGCTGAAATCGCGGCTGTGATACGCTCTACACGTCGAATCCAGTTTTTCGTTTTCCTTTTTCAGCCGCTCGTTTTCAGCCATAACGGACGTGAATGCTTCCTGATACTGCCCAAGCTGGGTTTTCATTCTGCCGAACCGCAGCAGCAAGTCCTTTACCATCGGCACGAGCTGCTCCAATCTGTTTTTGCTGTTCAGAAGGTTTGCACCACTCAGCAGCATCTCCACCTTGTCAGCCAGTTTCGTCATTTTGCGAATATCTTTGGTAAAGTTCTTAAATTCCTGTACAGTCATGTGTGTACGCCCTGTCTGCGCAGCGGATTCGCCGCGGCAAAGCTCCGGATAGCGCGCTGACATGTACTCGTAATATTCATCCTGCCACTGAATCAGTTTCTTTCGATTTCCGATAATGTCTTTCGCGCTGAGGCGCTTGTCCGCCGTCAGCGGTACAAAGACCACATGCATATGCGGCGTCCCCTCGTCCATATGAATCACAGCAGAGGCAATCGTTTCCGGACGTTGATGCTCCTTCAAGAACGCAAGCGAACGTTCATAATATGTACGGATTTCATCAGGCGATTTATCATCGAAGTACCCGGTGCTAACCGTGAAAAGCACTTCCACCAGCCGGATGCTGTCTGACCTCACGCGGCATTCGGCATCTGCAATCTGCCTCTCAGCCTCAGCGCGGTAATGCTGCGGCGGATGAATAAGGTGGCAGTTCAAGCCGCTGCGGCTGCGGTCAATATCCGGGTTGCTGGCGTATTTTTCTTTTGTGCGCTCATTATGCGCTTCAATTCGGCCGATTTCCGGGCCTTTGTATTTAGCGAAGCGCATAATGGCATAGCTGGGTGAACTCATAGGTATTTCTCCTTTGCAGTTTCCATTCTGAAAATACTATTTACGCTGAAAAGTCATCTTTCAAAGCTGCTGGATTGATATAAATTGTCCCGGCTGACGGCCGTCCTACGCCGGAATAGGTCGGAATATCCATCCAAATATACCCGTGCTGTTCCAATAAGTTCTGTACCGGCTCCATATCTTTGGCATCCCGAAAGAATCTTCCGCGGCATTTCTGGTATAGGTCTGAACGGCTGATGCTCGTCACGCTGAGTTTTCGCAGTTTCGTAACGATATGCAGGGCTCTTTCAATGGTTTCGTCTGCTCCCAATATGGAATAAGCATACAACGCATGGTAAAAGGCATAGCTGCCAATCTGGATGGCATTTTCAACCGTTTCCATTTGGATGTCTCCATCCCCGTCAGCAGCAATATGCAGCAGTCCGGCAATCCGAAGCACCAGCCCGATATACTTGCTTCCCCATTCCCGCATGTCGCGGTGCTCATTGCGGAGATAGGCCTCGATGCTGCGGCAAAGTTTGTCCATCCGGTTTACTGCTTCCGGCGCGAGGTGCAATGTTATGGGTTCATTTTCAGAAAGATTCAGCAGATGAAAAATCAGATTGTGATAATCTTCCTGCACAGCTGTTGGAATTGGTGCGGATTGGAAGGACTTTGGCATGGCAGCACTGGGAATATTGATGTAGAGCAGCCGTGCCAGAAAGCCGCGTCCATCCAGCAGACTGTTCTGCATAATTTCGCTCAAAACACCGGGCTGTGCGCTGATAATCATGGACAATGCCGGATTTCGGATGTAATCAGGCTCTCGATTGATGCGATCCACACGGATGGTATCACCGCAGATGCCCTTCAGCCACACGTCGAGGTTCGGCTTCTTCGTATATCGCCCAATGATGTTGTCAAATGCCCCGCCCTCGGCGGAGATGAGTGCCATGCGCCCTTGGTTATCCCGAAGCAGCCTGACCATAGATTCGCTGGTGCAGTCATCAGTGAAAATTTGCAGCGGCTTGATTGCCGGAAGTTCTGTCAGCTTGTCATACTTGGCTTCCAGCTGTCGGGTCAAGCGGTTGATGTCCCGCTGCAAGGATTCGCGCTCCTGCCTGTTCCGGCGCATAGCCGCCTTGTTTTCTTCATTATATTTCTGTTCGTAGTGCCCAATATTCCCTTCGACCTTAACTTTTCCTTGCAGACAAGCGGCCGGTACACCCAAGGCAGCACCCGCCGCCATATCCACCGGTGTCTGCGTATGAATGGCGACAGCCTCCACATAGCTCCGCAGTCTGGACGGCAGACAGTCAATCGGAAACGGCGGCAGCGAATCTGCGCTGGGCTTCAATGGCTTGAACGGCAGAAAGGATCTTGCTGCGGTTTGCTGTTCCACAGCACTGTTTTCAGCATTATTAGCGTTTTTAGTAAGAAACATGAATTACCTCCCTATATCAATGATGAGGACGCAAAAAGACAGCCGTATCGCTACGGCTGCCTTACGCAAATGACGTGTTGGTGTCCTCTATCTAACAGGGCATGAGAGAGGCTGAATGTTTCCATCAGCTTTTATTTTTTCTGTAAATCTCCAGCTGCTTTCTGATTTTTGCAAGACGCTTGCTGATCGTTCCGGCATTGGCGAAGTCGAGCTTCCGTGCAATTTCCGCAAGGGTATCGTTCTGCATACGTAGCATGATGATTTGTCTGTCCATATCCGGCAAAGTCTGCACAAACTGCTTTATCTGCTCTTCATCAAACAGCTGTTCCTCGAATGATTGCACAGCGGCATGGCACATCGCATTGACAGGCAGTTCAGCATCATTTTCCTTCATCTGTTCCAAAAGCAGCTCTCTTTCGGGACTTCGGGAGTGATACCATGAACGTTCAAAGTCACGCTGTTTTGAGCTGCTGCCGTTGTAATCCTCATGCGCACGATGTTCCCAGAGCATATCGAATGTTTCCTGCCAATGCTGTTCCTCCACGATTTTCATCGTCATCTGTCCGAAAAAATCGTAGAAATTTTCATAGGACATCCACGGCACTTCGTAATCCCTTCCCATGGAAAACAGCCGCTGAAAGCAGAATTCCGGCATCTTGTCGAGTTTCTCCCGAATATGCGCAGCCGTTATATAGGCATACCGCCAAAGCGGGAAGTTGCCGGAGTACAGATAGAAAGAACCCGGAACGGGCATATAGCCGCCGTGCGGTGCGGGCACTTTGAAGAACTGCCAGCTGACCCAAGCATAGCAATCCCAGACCAATTCAAGGAACATATCGGAATTGACCAGCTGCATCCATTTCTCGCTATGGACAACCTCCCGCACCTTCCGAGGGATGGCAAGAAATACTGGTCGCTTTTCCACCAGCTCGCGGGGAAGCGCGTAGAACATAATCAGCCAGCGCAGATTGCTGGAAGAAGGGATTTTGAAGAGTGACCCGCCCATAGGAATAAAGTCCTGACTTTCTGTCGTCAAGGTCATCACCTGCTTTCATGTGTGGTTATGACCATTATAGCACAGATTTTCGCATGGTGTGAAGCCGATGGAACGCAAACGGCGAGAGGGGGAACGGTATACCTCTGCGGCGGTGATTGTCCGGGCATGTGCCCTTTGCTGCTGAAAAACAATCTGCATCCATGCCGCAGACAGCATCAGCAGCACGTCCGGCTGGCATCCGTCGCCTATCCCCTCCGCAGAGGTATAACACACTATACTTTGCATTACCGGCCATCAAACGGCTGCGCCGCTTAATGGCTTCGCTCGACGATTGCAGGCAATCGCTTTCGCTCGTCCGGCGCTGCCGAACCTCATGCAAAGCTGTGTGGCAAGGGGACGCTTTCCCCGTTGGATCCTCTGCCACGAAACCGCCGGTTTCTTTGGATTCTTCCGGCCAAAGGGAGCGCCGCCCCCTTTGGATTCCCCGGCCAAAGGAAGGCCGCCACCCTCCTTTGGTATCCTCCCAAAAAACAAAACAGAATGTGCCTGCTAATAAGCACATTCCGTTCTGCTTTTACTGAAAAGCGAAAGCGAAACCGTCCCGTTCTCTGTTTTTTTAAGAACCTGTTGAAAAAACAAACAACGCGCTGATAGGCCGAAGTGCTGATGAACAAGTAAACAGTTCGTTACTCTTTGTATTGATAAAAAAGGCGTTCTGCAAAAAAGCGACGTGGAATAAGCGCGCGCATCGGGAAACGCCATGGCGTAAGTGCACTGGGTGTTCTGGGTTAAGCGGGCGGGGAGATTACTCCACTTCGCTGCGCAGGGGGATGGAATCGGCGGCGCCGGGGCGGGTAACGCTGATGGCGGCTGCGTGGCTGGCGCGCCCCATACAGGCTTGCAGAGGCATATTCTCCATGAGACCGGCGATGAAATAGCCTGTGAAGGTGTCCCCGGCGGCGGTGGTATCCACGGCATGGACACGTTGGGCAGCCTGGCGGACGGTTTCCACGCCCGTATCAGTAACCCGGAAGGCCATACTGCCCTTTCCGCCTAAAGTGATGAGCGCAGACAGCCGGGGATACCGGACGTGAAGCACCTTCCAAGCATTGACCGGATCGCTTTCCCCGGTGATTTGTTCCGCTTCGATTTCATTCACCAGCACCCAAGTGAGCTTTCCGTAGTCCACTTCCCGCAGGCTGTCGTTATAGGGAGACGGGTTCAGGGCAATGTTCAGCCCCCGACGGGCTCCTTCCTCAACGATCATGGGCAGCAAATTGACTTCGTTCTGCAGCACCAGCCAATCGCCGGGGGCAAACCGGGCCATGGTATCCCGTATCTGTTTTTCTGTAACGCAGCGGTTGGAACCTCCGTAGAGCAGGATGCAGTTTTCCCCTTCTCGATTGACCTGGATGACGGTATGACCCTGCATTTCCTGAACGGCCAGCAGGCAGGAAGTATCCACGCCGTTTTCCCGGAGTATGGCCAGCAGGCTTTCCCCACCCTGGCCTACGCACCCGGCATGGGCGGTGTCGGCTCCTGCGCGAACCAAAGCGATGGACTGGTTCAGCCCCTTGCCTCCGTGCTTCACATCACGGGAGATGGCGGCCAAGGTTTCTCCCGGCTGCACAAAATGATCCACGCCGTATACGTAATCCAGATTCAGAGAGCCGAAATTCAAAACGCGTATCGTTTTCCTCCTCCATTTCCCTTACTTGCTTCGCGCTCTGTTCACCGCTTCCTGCCAGCCCACAGTCTTTTTTTTGCGGATTTCCGGCGGCATCTGCGGATCGTAGCTTGTCCGCTTCAGCCGTCCAAAGACCGTCTGATCGTAAAGCCCTGCCGCCAGGCCAGCTGCGTAGGCCGCACCGATGCCGGACAGTTCCTCCGCGTCCGGTACCCGGACAGAGATATTCAGCAAGTCGCTCTGGAATTGCATCAGATACGCGTTCCGGGTGGGCCCGCCATCCACCCGCAGATCATGGATGGACAGGCCGGCACTTTGCTTCATGGCCTTCACGATGTCGGCGATCTGATAGGCAATGCAGTCCAGCGCCGCCCGAATGATTTCGTTTTTGCCGGTGGTGCGGCTCATGCCGCAGAGGATTGCCTTGGCCCCGCTATCCCAGTACGGCGCGCCCAAGCCCGAGAAGGCGGGCACCAGATAGGCCCCGTCGGCGGGGTTGGCCGCCCGGGCCCGGGCTTCCGTTTCGCCGGGGCTGTCAATCAGCTTCAGATCGTCCTTGAGCCAGGTGATTACCGCGCCGGTGTAATTGATGTTGCCCTCCAGCACGTAATTGACTTTGCCTCCGATCTTCCAGGCCAAAGAGGTGACCACGCCCGCGTCGGAGAACACGGGCCGTTCGCCCACGTTCATCATGATGGAGGAGCCGGTGCCATAGGTGGCCTTGATCATACCGGGCGTCAGACACCCTTGGCCCAGCAGCGCACCGTGGGAATCGCCCAGCACGCCGCGGATGGGGATGGGGGCGTCCAGCCAGCCGTCAAAATCCGTTTCGCCAAAGTCTCCGTCGGAATCGGTGACTTCAGGCATGCAGGCAGGAGCGATGCCGAACAGCCGAAGCAGGTCGTCATCCCATTGCAGGGTATGGATGTTGAACAACTGGGTGCGGGAAGCATTGGAATAATCGGTCTGGTGGCGCTGGCCCCGGGTGAGCCGGTAAACCAGGAAGCTGTCGATGGTGCCCACGGCGATTTCGCCGCTGTTTGCCCGCTCAGCCGCTTCCTCCACGTTCTGAAAAATCCAGCCCAACTTGGCGGCAGGGAAGTAGGGCGATAGACGAATACCAGATTTTTCTCGGATCAGTTCGGCATAGCCCTGCTTTTCCAGCGTGTCGCAGATAGCCGCGCCACGGGCGCACTGCCACACGATGGCGTTGTACAGGGGCCTGCCGGTTCGCCTGTCCCAGCAAACGGAGGTTTCCCGCTGGTTGCTCAGGCCCAGGGCGGCGATTTCTTCCTTGTCGATTCCGGCTTTTTCCGTTACCGCCCTTGCCACAGCCAGCGTGTTTTGCCAGATTTCCTCCGGATCGTGCTCCACCCAGCCGTGATCGTCGATGATCTGACTGTGGGGCTTGTCCGCACGGCACAAAAGCGCGCCACGGCTGTCAAACATTAGCGCCTTGGTGCCCTGAGTGCTCTGGTCGATGGATAAGATATAACGCTTCATGATTCACCTCGACGTAACGCACCGGAAACGGTGTTTCCGGTGCGTTTTCTGCTACATATTATTGGTTCAGCGCGTCCCGAACCGTTTTTGCGATGCCCTCGCCGTTGAGGCCGTAGTAATCGAACACCTGCCTGGAATTGCCGGTGATCACCGGGGCATCCGGCAAGGCCAGGTTGATGACCCTCTTGGGATCATTGGCACTGATCACCTGGGCCACCATGGAGCCCAGGCCGCCAAAGGGCGCGTGCTCTTCCACGGTGACGATCAGCTTCTTGCCCCGAGCGGCGCTGAGCAGACCTTCTCTGTCCATGGGCTTGACGCAGTACATATCCAGCGCGCCGGTGGAAATGCCCTGGCCGTTCAGGAGATCCGCCGCGTCCTTCATGGGGCGCACCATTTCGCCGCAGGCCACCAGCAGCACGTCGCTGCCTTCGCAAAGAACGGTAGCCTTGTCCATCTCAAAAGACGCGCTGCCTTCCTCGTAAGTATCCTCCACAGGATTGCGGCCCAGGCGGATGTAGGCGGTCTGGTTGTCCTGGAGCAGCGCTTCGAACAGCATGCGGGTCTGGTGCCGGTCAGAGGGCAGATAGACGCGCATGCCGGGAATGGCGCTCATGGCGGCGATATCCTGGGCGGAATGATGGGTCATGCCCAGGGCGCCGTAGCTGACGCCGCCGGAAATGCCCACCAGCTTTACGTTTGTGTTGGAATAGGCGCAGTCCACCTTGCACTGCTCGTAGCTGCGGGTGGAGATGAAGGAGGCGGGCGACACGGCGAAGGCTTTTTTCCCGCAGGAAGCAAGACCGGCAGCAATGCTCACCAGGTTCTGTTCGGCGATGCCCACCTCCACGAATTGCTCGGGAAAGGTATCGGCAAAGGAGGAAAGGGAAGCGCTGCCCCGGCTGTCGCTGCACAGGACCACCACGTCCCGGTCCTTCGCGGCGGCTTCCTTGAGCACCTCGCACATCACGGCGCGATTCGCGATCTTGTTCATGCCATCAGCGCCTCCTTTCTTTCCGCCAATTCTTTACGGATGATTTCGTATTCCTCAGCATTGGGCAGATGATGATGCCATCCGGCCTTGTTTTCCATGAGAACGGAACCTTTCCCTTTGACCGTATAAGCCAGGATCACCGTCGGCTGACCTTTGATCGTTTCCGCTTCATCAAAGGCGGCATTCAGCTGGTCCAGATCATTTCCATCCTGCACTTCAATCACGTGCCAGCCGAAAGAGGAGAACCGGGCGCCCAGATCGCCGGGGCTCATCACCTGCTCGGTGGTGCCGGAAATCTGCAAATGGTTGCGATCCACCACGGCGCACAGGTTATCCAGCTTGTAGTGGCTGGCGGCCATGGCTCCTTCCCACACGGACCCTTCGGCCAATTCGCCGTCGCCCATCAGGGTGTAGACCCGATAATCCCGCTTGTCCTTCTTCCCGGCCAGGGCCATGCCCACGCATACGCTCAGGCCATGGCCCAAGGAGCCGGAATTCATTTCAATGCCGGGCAGGGTGTTGTGGGGGTGGCCGATGTATTCGGAGCCGAATTTGGAAAACTGCGCCTTCACTTCGTCAATGTTCAAAAAACCTTGATCCGCCAGCACGGCGTACAGCGTTTCCACGCAGTGGCCTTTGGACAGCACGAACCGATCCCGGTCCGGGTCGTCCGCCCGATCGGAGGATACGTTCATGCGGCTGTACAGCGCCAGCACGATTTCCACACAGCTCATATCCCCGCCGATGTGGCCACCGCCGCCGGACACGATGATATCCAGCACGTCCTGGCGCAAATCATAGGCCTTCGCAGCTAATGCGTTCATCTTTTTACCTCTCACACTTCGTCAAATACGACGTCCTCGCCGCGAAGATAGGCTTTCACCTTGTCCTCAATGGGATCGTAAAGATCGGGCGTAACGCCGATATACTTGCAGGCCTCATACACCACGGGCACCACGTCGCCGTGAATGGCGGCTACGTGATGGATATAGGGGCCCTCCACCACTTTGGCTTCCAGGCGCTTCAGGTTGTTAACCTCCACCCACACATAGGTGCCGCGGGTCCAGGGGCCGTCGATGCCCCGGGCATGGCCCAACAGGATGGAATACTTGCCATCGTCGCCGTCAAAGCGCACCAGACTCATCTGCCCGTGCTTGGCCTCGGCGGACACCGCGCCGTTCTGGGGGAAGGCCACAGGCACGCAGATGGTGGGCTTTTCCTTGGCCACGGAAATGGGCCAGGGGCCGCAGTGCTGCAAAAGCTCGCCGTTTTCGTTGTCGGGGTGGCGCACCGTCCAGTCGGAGAACATGACCCGGCGCTCATTCATGCTGGCAGCCTCGGCGATCAGGGTGGAAATGGCGCCGTGAATATCCGTTTCACAGATCACGGGGATGCCTTCTTCATTGAGCAGGCTGTTAGCGGCGCAGGGCATGATGTGAATTTCGTCCTGCAAAGCGTTCCAGCACTGGATGGCGATGGCGTTGCAGCCGTACTTATCCGCCAGGGATTTCATGGCCACCTTAAGCTCCGCCACGTTATGCAGAGAGTTTTCCTCGATTTTGCAGCACATGTTTTCATGGCAGTACTCCAGGACCTTTTCCACTTCCGTCTTTTCCTCCCGCCATTTCTTCATTTCGGCGTAGAGCTCGGGCAGCGGGATGGGGGCCAGCTGAATATTGAATTTCTCCAGCAATTCGCCCTCGTTGCACATGGTGGACCAAAAATCGAAGGGCCGGGGGCCGATTTGCAGAATCCGGGTGTGACGGAACACTTTCACCACGTTGCATACCGCCAGAAAATCCCGGACGCCCCGCTCAAATTCGGGATCGGTGAGATTGCAGTTGTTCATGTAGGTGAAGGGCACCTTAAACCGGCGCAGCACCTTGCCAGTGGCGAACAGGCCGCACTGGCTGTCCCGCAGGCGCATGCCGTTTTCGTCGGGTCGTTCGTCCCGGGGGCCCCAGAGCAGCACCGGCACGTTCAGGGCCTTAGCCAGTCGGGCGCATTCGTATTCCGTACCAAAATTGGCGTGAGGGATAAATAGGCCGTCTACCTTTTCCCGCTGGAATTTTGCGGTGATTTTTTCCAGGCCCTCGTCATCGAAGAGCAGGCCCTCGTCGTTGACATCGTCGATATCCACGAAGTCGATATTCAGTTCCCGCAGCCGCTCCGCAGTGAGACGCCTGTATTCCAGCGCGGCGGGGGCGCTGAAGATGGCGCGGCGGGTGGGAGCGAAGCCCAGCTTGATCGTTGCTTTCATATAGATTCCTCGTTTCTCTCAGAATAGAACCGGGGGATTATTTCAATTCATTGCGGGCTTGAAGCGCCATTTTGGCCTGGAGATTGCGCTGAGTCTGGTCAATGACCACAGCCAGGATGATCACCAGACCGCGGATGATCTTCTGCCAGAATTCGCTGACGCCGCACATGGTCATGCCATCGTTGATGACGCCGATAACGAAGGCGCCCACGATGGTGCCCACGATGGTGCCGGAGCCGCCGGCCATGGAAGTGCCGCCCAATACGGTGGCGGCAATGGCGTTCATTTCCCAGCCGTCGCCGGAGGCGGGGTGGGCTGCGTTGATCTGGGCCGTGTTGATCAGACCAATCCAGGCAGCGCAGAAGCCGGAAATGATGTAGACCAGGATCTTCACCCGGTCGGCGTGGATGCCGGAGAGTTTGGCGGACTTTTCATTGCCGCCCACAGCCAGGATATGCCAGCCTGTGGCGGTGCGCTTGAGCAGGATGGCAGCCAGGATGGCCAGCACCACGAACACGTAGATGCCCGCCGGCACACCCAGCCAGTCGGAGCCCAGGGTCTTGAAGCCTGTGTTGCCCAGGCCCTCAAAGCCCGCCAGCTTGGTGAAGGTGGCGCCGCCGGAGCGCAGGTTGGCCAGGCCGCGGCACACGTACATGGTGCCTAAGGTGGCGATGAAAGCGGCCACCTTGAGCTTGGTGATGATGAGACCGTTGATCAGGCCCACCAGGCAGCCGAAGCACAGCATCAGCACGATGATGGCGGGCACGGAGAAGTAAATGGTCTTGCCGCCGATGGTCAGGCCCTCCTGGAGCAGACCGCCGGCCAGCATGCCCACCAGGCCTACCACGGAACCGACCGACAGGTCGATGCCGCCGGTGATGATGACGAACGTCATGCCCAGGGCCAGAATGCCATACAGGGCCACATGCTTGGCCACCATGGTCAGCGTGGACAATTGCAGGAAAGAGGATGAAGCGATGCTGAAGAAGATGATCAGGATGATCAGAACGATGAAGGTACGGCCCTTCAGCAGCGTCATCAGCAGCTGATTATTGTTCTTTTTCATTGTTGTTCCCACTCCATTTCTGCTCAAGCGCTTTTCCCGGTGCCCAGCCCGGCATAGGAAGCGCGGACAAGATTGTCTTCCGTGATGTCGTCCCCGGCCAGTTCCGCGGTGCATTTGCCGTTGGAAAGCACATAAATACGGTCCGCAATGGCCATGATTTCCTTCAATTCGGAGGAAATGACGATGATGGACAGGCCCCGCTCGGAGAATTCATGGATGATTTCAAACACTTCCGTCTTGGCGCCTATATCGATGCCGCGGGAGGGCTCGTCCATGAGCAGCACGGTGGGCTGAGTCAGCAGACCCTTGGCGATGACCACCTTCTGCTGGTTGCCGCCGGACAGGGACAGGATGGGCAGATCCTTGTCCGCCACCTTGATGTGCAAATCTTTGATTTGCGCGTCTACGGCCTTTTCCTCAGCGCCGTAATCCATCAGGAAGCCCCTGCGGAATTGTTCCAGAGACGCCAGCGAGGTGTTTTTGCAGATGTCCAGGCTCTGCACCAGGCCCTGGCGCTGCCGGTCCTCCGGCACCAGGGCAAAGCCCGCGCTGAGCCGATCGGCGACAGAGCCGATTTTCATGGTCTTTCCCTGATAAATCACTTCGCCCGAATGCTCCGGCCGCATCCCCATCAGGCATTCAAACAGCTCGCTGCGGCCCGCGCCCAGCAAGCCGTAAATCCCCAGCACCTCGCCCTTTTTCAGGTACACGCTCACATCGTCCAGCAGCCAGCCGCCGCCTGTTTTGGGCAGATACATGTGATTCACTTCCAGCACCTTTTCCGCCTGATCCAGGTCGATGCTGCGCTGGAAACGATGATACTGGGTGTTTTTCCCTACCATGTTTTCCACGATCCAGGGCAGGGTAATGTCCTTCACATCGGCGTCCGCCACGTATTTGCCGTCCCGCAGGATGGTCACGTGGTCGCCGATTTCCATGATTTCCTCCAGCCGGTGGGAAATGTACACAATGGACAGGCCCTGCTCCAGCAGTTCGCGCATGATCTTGAACAGCACCTTCACCTCCGCCGCGGACAGGGAAGAGGTGGGCTCGTCCATGATCAGTACCCGGAGATCGTTTTCCACCAGATTCCGGGCGATTTCCACCATCTGCTGCTGGCCCACCCGCAGATCCCCCACCAGGGTGTCGGGCGGAATCTCATGCTCCAGGTGCTTGAGCACCTTCTTGGCGCCTTCGATGTGCTGCCTGTCATCCAGGAAAGGCCCCTTCTGCCGCTCATGGCACATGAAGATGTTCTGGTACACGGTCAGGTTCTGGAACAAGCTCAGCTCCTGGTGGATAATGCCGATGCCCCGGGCCCGTGCGGCGTTGGTATCCTTGAACACCACTTCCTGGCCATCCATATACATTTTCCCTGCGGAGGGCTGCTCGATCCCGGCAATCATTTTCATCAGCGTACTTTTCCCCGCGCCGTTTTCGCCGATCAGCACGTTCACCTTTCCTTTGAGCAGATCGAACGACACCTGATCCAGCGCTTTTGTGCCGGGATAGATTTTGTCTATCTTTCCGCAGTGAAGCACCACATTGGGATCATCAAACATCGCGCGCCCCCCCTTTATTCGATCACGATGGATACCGGCGTGATGGTGACAGCCTTGCCGGCAGCCGTAGCCGCGCCGATGATGGTCACGGTTTTTTCCTGGATGGTTTCATCAATGCCCAGGGGCGCAATGACGTTGGCGTAGGACTGATCGTTCAGGGCTTTGGCGTACTGGCTCCACTCGGTCTGGTTGGTGAAATGGCTGCTCAGTGTTTTGGTCGTCTGGGTATCCCGCAGGGCGGCGTTGGTGGCGGTATAGATGCTGCCCAATTCCACCGTGAAGGTCACATCGCCGGTATAGCCTTCGGGCACAATGATCATGGTGTTCTTCTTGCCGCTGGCCTTCGACACGTATTCCGTCACCGTGGCTTTGATCCGGACGGCGGTGCCCAGGCCCAGCGCGTCCTTGCTCAGGCTTTCCAGGGACGTAATGTCCACAGCCTTCTGCGTGATTTCAGCGACCACGCTGTCCCAGTCGCTGCTGGAAGAGGCGCTGGCGTCGAACGCCACAACGCCGGTGTACTGCCCTTCGGTGCCCTTGTCGATGATTTTCATATTGAAAGCAAGGAACACGATGACCACAACAGCTAGGGCAATCCAAATGATATTCTTTCTCATGAGGTTCTTCATGACAGGCGTACTCCTTCATGCTCAAGCGCTTCCTTGATGGGAAAGGGCGGGGGCGCTTAAGTGTCAGGCACTTTTCAGACGCCCCCGCCCCAGTGAATGAATCAGATCATTGGAAGGTTCGCTGGAATTACTCGCCGGTGTACACGAAGGCGCTCAGGAATTCCACATTTTCAATGGTGATGGCCACGCAGGGAACCAGCTGCTTTTCCTGCTCGGGCTTCACGCCGTTTTCGATGTAGTTCACAGCTTCTTCCACAGCCAGCTCGGTGATGGCGGCGATCTGCTGCAGGGCGGTGCCCACCAGGTTGCCGCTCTTGATGTAGGCGGCGGCGTCGTCAGAACCGTCCAGACCGATGATCTTGATGTCGGTGCGGCCGGCGTCGATGCAAGCCTGGGCAGCGCCGCAAGCCATGGTGTCATTGCCGCAGATGATGCCGGTGATTTCGGGATGGGCCTGCAGGATGGCTTCGGTCTTGGCGTAGCCTTCAGTCTGGCTCCAGCTGGCGGACTGCTGCGCCACCATTTCCAGACCTTCATACTGGCTGATTACGGCATGATAGTTTTCGGAACGAACCCAGCAGTTGGTGTCGGATTCCAGGCCCAGCAGCTCGGCGTACTTGCCTTCGTAATCCATGGCTTCCACCCACTTTTCAGCGATGGCAGCAGCGCCCTGGGCGTTGTCGGCAACGATCTGCGCGATGGCCAGGCCGGTTTCGTTGATTTCGCGGTCGATCAGCACCACGGGGATGCCGGCTTCGGTGGCCATGCGGACGGCTTCGATGGAAGCGTCGGCGCCGGCGTTGTCACAGATGATGGCAACGGCCTTGTCGTTGATGGCGGCCTCGAACAGCTGCAGCTGCAGGGCGGCGTCGTCATCGTGGGAGAAGCACTTGGCGGTGTAGCCCATGGCTTCCACCTTGGGAGCGCCAACCAGCTGTTCCGTGCCGAAGAAGGGGTTGGAGGTGGAAGGGGTGATGATGTAGATGATTCCCTTGGAAGCCGTTTCGGCGGTGGCCACAGCGGCTAGGCTCAGCACCATCATCAGGGCGAGAACGAGAGCGACGATTTTTTTCATGGGGGTAACCTCCTCAAAATATTTCCAATCCTTTTGTAAGGATCGGGTATCGTGTTGAATAGGAAGAATCGCATTCCGCTCCCAGGCGTTCTGCGTCTTCCGGCGGAAAAAAAGGGCGCAAGAAATAAAGGGGCTTAAAATTGCCAGTTATCTCCAATTCAGTTAGTGTTCAAATCCCGGATGCTCTGCCGGTCCACCAGCGTGACGCTGACTTCGGTTTTCTGCACGCTCTTGGGGGCGGCGGGGGACATCATCGCCACCAGCCGCTGGACGGCGATGCGGCTGATGTCCTCGCGGTACACCCGAATGGTGGACAGGGGAGGGTTGGTGACCTGGCAAATGTTCAGATCGTCCATGCCGATAATGGAAACATCCTTGGGGACGCTGATCCCCTTCTCCCGAAGCGCCCGCACGCAGCCCACGGCCATCACGTCGTTGGCGATGAAGAAGGCGGTGGGCAGCGGTCGTTTCCGCTTTTCCAGCAGATCCAGCATATCCCGGTACGCCCCTTCCACCGTGGGGGTCACCTGCCAGAGAAAATCCTCCGGGAGGGCGATGTTGTGCGCCACCATGGCCGCCTGAAAGCCCTTGCGCCGGTCGCGCATGTTGTTGAAGCGGACGGAGGCGGTGATGTGCTCGATGCTGGTGTGCCCCATGGCGATCAGCCGCTCGCACGCGATATAGCCCGCTTCATAATTATTCATGACGACGCAGTTATAGTTGTCATGCCTGAACATGCTGTCCAGCACAAGCAGCGGCGCTTTGGTATGGGCGAACAGGCGCAGATCCTCGCTGAACATCTCCGTGCCCAGCAGGATGATCCCGGAGCAGTCCTCCATGCAGATTTCATTGATCTGCTTCAGGTAATCCTGATCCTTTTCCATGTTGATGTGGGTCACCAGCAGCTCATAGCCGTTCTGCTTTGCTTCCCGCGTCATATGCTCCAGAATTTCCGCGAAAAACTGCGTATCCATCACCACCAGTCCGTGGCGCTTGAAGATTACCAGCCGGATATAATCCTTGTTGTTCAGGGAGTTCCGCTCAAACACATAGCCCATTTCCCGGGCAAGGGACAGGATCTGCTTGAGCTTTGTTTCTCCCACGCCGCCCCGGCCGTTCAGCGCGTTGCTGACCGTGGCGGAGGATACGCCGACCCGCTCGGCAATGTCCTGAATCCTGACTTTCACTCGACTCACGCCTTCCGCAATCGAATCTGATCCACGCAGCATGAGGTCATGCAGAATGCCTTCTTTCCTCCGGACACCGGGGCTGAACGAAGCCTCCGCGTCGTCTGCATGTCCCTGACTGCTACTAGAACATCAGCAGCCGAGCCATTTGTCAACAGGGTTTGACATGCTAAGATTTTACTAAAATTTTATCTGTAAACAGCTTGAAGATTCATTTTGCCCGCTGAATGAACGGTGAATCCGGGAAAGAAACCTCTGGCGCGGAGAATTTTACTAAAATATTCACTAATTTAGTAAAAAACTTAAGAAAATAAAGTTGAATATCAGCCGCGGATGACGCCTTTTTTCAGGATGACGCAGGCATACAGCGCCTGTTCGCCGGTCTGAACCGTGGCGAACGCCTGGCGGCTGCGGTCATAGAAATCGAAGCGCTCGATGAAGCCGATCTTGGCCGCCGGTTCATGCTTGGCGATGGTTTTTCGGAATTCCGCCCAGATGGGGGGCTCCCCGTCGGGGACGGTGCCGGGCACCACGGCCATCAGCGTCACGGGCTCGGCCACAAAGTCGTCCAGGGGGAACAATTGCAGGATGGCGTCCAGCAATTCGTTGACGCCGTGGCCGTCGCACCGCACGCAGCGCTTGCCCATGGACGCGGCGGGGAAATTGCCGTCCCCGATCACCAGTTCGTCACCATGGCCCATCTCGGCCAGAATCTTCAGCAGCTCCGGCTGCAGCAGGGGGGAGATACCCTTGAGCACACGCTCCACTTCCTTTCGTTCGCTTCGCAGAGGTGGGAGGGGATAGTGATGAGTGGTTAGCGATGAGTGGTTAGCGTGGTTCGACATGCTTGATCCTTGATGATTGGCCGTGATGCGCGTGGGTTTTGCGCTGTGGCAGATTCCGCGTCCACAGGGCTGTGGCTATTGAACACGATCCACATAACACAAATCACGAGCCACGAACCGCAAATCACGAACCACGATCCATGATCCACCAATCACGAATTACCAGCCACTATCCGCTCCTTCATTCGCTTTCATTATAATGACCCTGCTTTCGTTCTGTCAACCAGCCGGCCCTGATGGTTTGTTTAGCTGAATTTTAGTGCGCGCAGGTTATCCAGTTTTTTCCCTTTTTGCTGAAAAGATAAGAAAATTTTTTTAAGTGTTTTAGTAAACAAGTAAATGATTTAGTTAAATAATCGCGTTTCATTTATGGCACGTTTTGAGTGCGGTGACGGTTTTGGATAATACATTCATGGAATGGCTGGATTGTTGGATGAATTGCACAGAGGAAAGGTTTCCTTTATCGTTTGGCTTATTTCCCGGTGATTAATTTTTAGTAAAATATCCGGGGCTTTATGCATGTTGACAGGCTGATTTTTTTATGCTATTTTCAAGACGAATCAAGCGCTTGTACGCGGTCTCCCCAAATCCGTTCCGCCTCTCCTGTCTGCGCAGCAGAGGGGGCGGGAACCAGAGTTCCTGTAACCAAACGACAACTGTCATGCAAAGGAGGATTCCCATGAAAAAGTTCCTGTCCCTGTTACTGGCCCTGGCCATGCTGCTGTCCCTCATGGCCTTCGCTTCCGCCGAGGAAGCGGACACCCGGCCCCGCACCATCGTGACCACCGACCTGGAAAATGACGACATTGACTCCCTGCTGCACGTTCTGCTTTACGCAAACGACATTGACATTGCCGCCATCATCGCTACCAGTTCCTGCCATCATTGGACTGGTGATGGCGTGCATACTCAGCGCGAAGTGGGAGAAGAAGGCGTTGATTACAAGCCCACCAACGATGAAGGCTGGTCTCCCGACATCATGGAATGGCGGCCCCAGGATCTGGATTGGCTGTTCGACACCATCTTGAACGATTATGGCGCTGTGTGGCCCAATCTGGTTAAGCACGATTCCCGCTATCCCTCTCCCGGCGAATTGATGGAACGTACCCGGATCGGCAACGTGGAATTTGAATCCGACATGCGCTTCTCCACTGACGGTTCCAACTACATTAAGAGCATCCTGCTGGACGATGATACACGCCCTGTGTACGTTCAGGCCTGGGGCGGTTCCAACTCCCTGGCCCGCGCCTTGCTGGATATTGAAGAAGAATTTAAAGACAGCGCGGATTGGGATGCCATTTACAAGAAGGTTAGCGAAAAGTGCATTCTGATCTCCTGGGGCGATCAGGACTATACCTATCGGAATTACATCTCCGTAAGCTGGCCCGACGTGGTTCATCTCTACTGCGTCACCGGCGGCATCGGCTACCACATCTCCCGCAGCGCCCCCGCGCCCTACCGCTATTACTTTGAACCGGAATGGCTCATGGAGAACATCAAGTTCAACCACGGCCCCTTGATGGCGAAGTATCTGCTCTTCGGCGACGGAATTTATTATAACGGAGAACTGCCCTGGAACCAGTTCGGCAGCCTGGAAGCTGTGAATATGGAACAGAGCTGGCTGAAGAACGATTGGAAACGGTATGAGTTCATTTCTGAAGGCGACAGCCCCTGCTGGATGTATCTGATTCCCGTGGGCTTACGCGGTATGGAGAATCCTTCTTATGGTTCCTGGGGTGGCCGAATTGATCCCAACGCAACCAACGGCTTCCGTGCAGCGATCAGCGAATTTAACCCCACCACCGGCAAAATGAGCGGCGGTTACAGCGTGCACCGCTGGTTCCCCGCTTTTATGAATGACTGGGCCGCCCGTGCCGACTGGTGCGTCACTGATTACGAAGACGCCAATCATCAGCCAGTGGTGTGGACCACCACCGAGGATGCCACCCTGGCCCGCGGCGAAACCATCGAACTGAACGGCTTTGCCGAGGATCCGGACGGCGATAACCTCCACTACAACTGGTTCGTGTACACAGACGCCTGCGTTTATTCCGGCGCGTATCTGCCCTATCTGGACGTGTGGGCTCACGACGTGGCATCCACTACCTTTACCGTGCCCAATGACGCTGCGGAAGGCGACCACTTCAACCTGGTGCTGGAAGTGACCGATGACGGCGAACCGGCCCTGACCCGTTACGCCCAGGTGATTATCACCGTTGATGCTGTTCCCGAAGGCGGAAACAATGATGGCAGCAGCGGCGGTGGCGGATTCTGATGTTGATCCATTGAATCAATCTGAAAATGAATCGGGGTTGCCGTGCTCTCTTTATGAGGGCACGGCTTTTGATTGTGTTACGCTTCCAGTTTAGCCGTTCATCTTGTGTTCTCCAATGATTTGTCCACAATATGCACATGTCTTTTTTCTATACTGAACCAGTGGAAAAGCTTTCAAATAAAAAGACAGCCCGCTGATATCCGGTGGACTGCCTTTTGAGAGGAAAACATTATTCAGATGTCTGTTAGCATTTGAAAATGCATCAGAGCATCCTCAATTGCCTTTTCTTTTTCCGGCGGACATTGCGGCCGCTTGGCATTTTCAGATTTCGGCTTATGATAGTTTTTCCGCTCAATGATGCCATATTTCTGCTTCACCTGTGCGATATAGAGAGGGCTGACTTTCAACCCGGTATGCTTCAAGACATATTCCCGGATTTCCTCATAGGTTGCCTTGCTCTCTGCCGAAGTCAAATCCATCTCGTCCATCTTTACCTCAATCTCGATATGTTCTCTCCCTTGAAGTTTGGACAATACGCATACCGTTTCCACATGTTCCGTCCCCGGAAACATATCCACCGGCGTTGCCCATTCCGCCCGATACCCGCCATCCACCAGCACGCGCAAGTCCCGCGCGAGGGTCTCCGGGTTGCAGGAAACGTACACAACCCGCTTTGGTTTCAGCATCAGCAGACTTTGCAGGAACTTCTGGTCGCTGCCAGCGCGGGGCGGGTCCATCATCACCACGTCAGGCGCGTTTCCCTCCTTGGCGAGCTTCTGCATGAAGCGCCCCGCGTCGTCGCAGAGGAAGCGCGCGTTCTCCACGCCGTTGCGGCGGGCGTTCTCCTTCGCGTCGCGGATGGCGTCGGCGTTCAGCTCCACGCCGATGAGCTGCTTGCAGCCGTCTGACGCACATAAGCCAATCGTACCCGTACCGCAGTATGCGTCCAGCAGGGTCTCTGCACCCGTCAAGTGCGCCGCGTCAATCGCCGTGCGGTAGAGGACTTCGCATTGCTTCGCGTTCACCTGATAGAAACTCTGCGGGCTGATGCGGAAGCGTTTGCCGCACAGCTCGTCCTCCATGTACCCTTCGCCATAGAGGGTGATTTCCCTCGTGCCCAGCACCATGCTGGTTTCGCGCTGATTGCAGTTCAGCACGACGGTCGTGATTTCCGGGTGGCGCTGAATCAGCTCCTGCACAAATGCCTTTTTTCCCGGAAATTCAAGGCTCGTTGCCACCAGCACGACCATAATCTGCCCTGTCACATGCCCCGTGCGGATGAGGATATGGCGCAGAAAGCCGCGATGCGTGTACTCGTTGTAGATGCGCAGCTTGTAGGCAGGCAGCATCGCGACGATGGTCTGGATGATGCGGTCGGCACGGCGATCCTCAATCAGGCAGTGCCGCACAGGCACGACGCGGTGCGTCCCCATGGCGTACACGCCGCTGATGGGCTTTCCCGTCTTGTCCACTGACAGCACGGCATGAACCTTGTTGCGGTAGTGGAACGGGTCGTCCATGCCCAGAATCGGGCGGACTTCGCAGATTCCGTCCAGCAGTTCCGCCACTCGCTGCTGCTTCCATTGCAGCTGCTCCGCGTAGGACAGGCGAGTCAGCTGGCATCCGCCGCATTTCGCCGCGACGGGGCAGTTCCAGCGGATTTCGCGCGCCGGACGCGGGGAAGTCGAATGCTCCTTCAGCGGATTCGGACGCGTTTCCTGCATTCGGCGGGTGGTCAGGTTCTTCGGGCGGCGGAAATTGCTCATCGTGTATGTACTCCTTCATTCTCTGTGGGTTCGCTCCATTATAGCACGTCTCTCCCTGCCGCTTCAAGTCTTGTTTCCCCCTCTTTTCATTTTCGCGCGACTATGCTACAATAAAAGAAACAATCTTCAGTGAGGCGATTTCGATGCTGCTTTCTTCCTCCCCCATCCGTCGTCGGACGTTCTCCTGTCTGCGCGGTGATTTGACCATCCGCGGCACGGAGTACCGTCCGAATGGCGAAAATCTCCCGATTGCCATTGTCTGCCACGGTTTTATGGCGAATCAGCAAACCGTCCGGCAGTACGCGCGAGTGCTGGCGAAAACTGGTTACTGTGCGTACTGCTTCGATTTCTGCGGCGGCAGCGTTCCGCCCTTGGGGCGGAGTGACGGCGCGACAACGGACATGACGGTGCTGACCGAGGTGCAGGATTTGGAAGCCGTCATCCGCTATGCGCAGTCGCTTCCCTATACCGGCGATACGCTGCTGCTGATGGGCTGTTCGCAGGGCGGCATGGTGTCCGCACTGACCGCCGCGAAGCATCCGGAGATAGTGGACAGGCTCGTGCTGTTCTATCCGGCATTCTGCATCCCTGACGACGCGCGCGCAGGGCACATGATGTTTGCACACTTCGACCCTCAAAATCTGCCAGAGAAGATTCACTGCGGGCCAATGCTGCTGGGGCGCTGCTATCCCGAAGCCGTCATGCACATGGATATCTTCCGCGAGATTGCGCCATACACCGGGCGGGTGCTGATTATCCACGGCACGGCGGACGGCATCGTCAAGCCGGACTACGCGAAAAAAGCGGCGGAAGCGTATGCGAACGCGGAGCTGCACTTGATTGACGGCGGAGCGCATGGGTTTAACCGCCGCCATGATACGGAGGCGATTCGCTATTTAACGGACTTTGCCGCTTTGTAAGGGGGATTTTATGACCACCGTCGAAATCTGGGGCGCACGCGCCGGGCAGACGCAGTCCCGCCTGTTTGAAGAAATCCGCCAATGCCGTGAAGCTGGTCAACGTGTCCTGCTGCTCGTGCCGGAGCAGTACACGCTGCAAGCCGAGCGGGAACTGGTGGAGCAGCTGAATTTGCCGGGGCTGCTGGATTTGGATGTACTGTCGCCGCGCAGGCTGGGTCGGCGTATCCGCGAGAGCGCAGGGCATTCACCAAAAGCCGCGCTGAACGAAAGCGGGCGGCGGATGGCGCTGGCGCAGGCGCTTTCCCTGAAGCAGGAGGAACTGCACTATTATCGCCGCGTCGCGCTGTCACCCGGGCTGCCGGAGAAGCTGTCCACACTGCTGATGGACTTCCAGCGCACGGGGCTGTCAAGCGAAGAATTTGCCGCCTATGCGGAGGAGCTGCCATCCGGCGCGCTGAAGGCAAAGGCGCATGATTTGCTGCTGCTTTGGCAGACGTATGACGCGCTGATTGCCGAGCGCTTTCAGGATGAGCCGACGCAGCAGTTTGAACTGGTGGAACGGCTGCCGGAAAGCGGGCTGATGCGCGATGCCGCCGTGTTTGTCTACCAGTTTGACATGCTGCCAACGCCGCTGTGCGTCCTGCTGGCGACCGCTGCGCCGGAGTGCGCCCGCATGGTCGTTGCGTTCACGATGGACAAGGACACTGCAAGCGACGGGCACGTTTTCGCCTCCCAGCGCAAGAGTGCGGCGGAACTGACCGGCTGGCTGCGTCAGCGCGGCGTTCCCGTGCAGTGGAAGTGGCTGCCAAACGAACCCGACGGGCGCGACGAAGCCCTCCGCCACCTCGAAGCGCACCTGTTCGCCCGTGATGGCGTGGTGTACCCCGGCGACGCGTCCGCCCTGACACTCCATGCCGCCGCAAACCCGTATGCCGAAGCCGCTTTCGCCGCGCAGACGCTGCAAAGCTGGCACGAGCGCGGCATTCCGTGGCAGTATATGGCGGTCGCGCTGGCGGATGCGCAGGGCATGTCCGGCATCCTCGCCGTCACGCTGCAAAGCGCGGGTATTCCCTGCTATCAGGCGCGAAAGGACAGCGCGGCGCGGCACGGGCTCAGCCGAATGCTCGTCGGCGCACTGCGGTGCATCTCCGGCGGATTCCTCCGTGCAGACGTACTGCAAGTAGCAAAAAGCGGCTTTTCGTCCCTGACCCGCGACGAAGCCGATTCGCTGGAGAACTACGCCATCACGCACGGCATCAACCGTGGCAAGTGGCTGCGTCCGTTCCTGTACGGCGACGACGCGGCGGATATGGATGAACTGCGCGTCCGGCTGGTTTCGCCCGTGGAAGCCCTTCGGGATGCGCTCCGCCGCGCAAAAACAGCGGGGGATTCCGTCGAGGCGATTTTCCGCTTCTTGGAGGATACGAACGCGTATGACCGCCTGATGGCGCGCGAGGAAGCGCTGCTTTCGCGCGGAATGGCGGCGGAAGCGACGCAGAATCGGCAGGTATGGACAATCCTGATGACGCTGCTTGATCAGCTGTACGCGCTGCTGGGCACGCAAAAGGCGAATCAGCGGGATTTGGCGCGGTTCGTGGAATCCGGTTTGACAGGCGCGTCGATTTCGTCCCTGCCGCCGCAGCCGGACACGGTGATGATTGGCGAAGCGGGCCATTTGATGACCGGACGTATCGACGCGCTGCTCGTCATGGGGATGCAGGACGGCGCGCTGGGCAGTACGGCGGATTCGCTTCTATCCGAGACAGAGCGGCGAACGCTGTGCGACTTGGCACAGCGCGCGATTGGCCTGACGCAGCAGGAGACGTGCGCCCTTCGGCAGTCGGACTTCTACCGTACACTATCTCTCCCCCGGCGCTTTCTGACCGTCACCTGTTCGCAGGGCGGGCAGGACGGCACGGCGTTTCGTCCGGCGGGGCTGCTGGAGGACATGACGCAGCTGTTCCCGCATATGGCGGTGTCCGGCGGCGTGCTGGCAAACGATGTCGCGCCGCTCTCCCCCGCCATGGCGCTGGATGCACTGCCGCACCACCTGCGGCAAGCTGTCGACACGAACACGCCGCTTCCGGAGCAATGGGCGAACGTTCTGCGCTGGCTGTATTTCGACCCGGAGTGGCACAGCCGCTGTCAGGCCGTGCTGGATGCGCTGAACCGCCACGGCACGGCGATTTTCCTCTCCCGCGACCACACGCGGCGGCTCTTCACGCAGGACAAGGTGTCCATCAGCCGCTTGGAGGGCTTCGCGCAGTGCCCGTATCGGCACTTTGTGAACTACGGCTTGAAGCCCGTCATCCGCCGCGAGTACGAGTTCGACCCGGCGGATGTGGGCGATTTCTACCATGCCGCGATGGAGGGATACGCCGCCCTTGCGCTGAAGGAGCCGGATTTTCCGGATTTGCCGGACGAAAAAATCCACGCGCTGATGGATACGGTGCTGCTGCCGCTGACGACCGCGTGGGCGGATGGTCCGCTGAATGAAACGCCGTCCCTGCGCCTGCAGGGCGAGAAGTACCGCCGAACGGTGCACCGCGCCGCGTGGATGTTCACGCATCACGCGCAGCACAGCCGTTTCCGCACGGTCGGCGAGGAAGTTGTGTTTGGCGAGGAGGACGGGCTGCCCCCGGTGGTGCTGACGCTGCATGATGGACGGAAAATCGCCCTGCGCGGCAAAATCGACCGCATCGACCGCTGGGAGGGCGACGAGGGCGTGTACCTGCTCGTATCCGACTACAAGAGCAGCCACCGCGACATTGACCCGACGCGCCTATGGTACGGCTTGCAATTGCAGCTGCTGCTGTATCTGCAAGCCGCGTGCGAGGGGCTGGACGGCAACCCGGCGGGCGCGTTCTACTTCACGATAAAAGACCCGATGGTAGATACGGCGGACGTAAAGGAAGCCGCTGAAAAGGCGATTGCGAAAAAGCTGCACCTGAAAGGCATTGTGCTGGCGGATGTGGACGTGGTGGAAGCGCTGGATTCCGAGCCGGGATATTCGTTCACGAAAATCTTTAATGCGGATTGCAGCGTCGCTTCCTCGTCTGATGGCTACACGCCGGAGGAAATGGCAGCGCTGCTTGCCCATGCGAAAAAGATGGCGGCGGAGCTGGCCGACCGCATCCGCAGCGGCGAAATCACCCCGTCCCCCGCCGTCATCAGAGACTGGAACGCCTGCCAGTGGTGCGACTGCGCCGGAGTCTGCAAGCTCGACACGTCCATCCCCGGTCACGAAAAACGTGAACTTCCGCCGCTGAGCAAGCAGGAATTATTGACCCGCATGGCGAATGATACAGATGCACCCGGTAACGAGGAGGACACGTCACCGTAAAAGCGGTGAATTTTTCTCCCGAATACAAAGGAAATTCATCAGAGGCATTGCATCCGGGCGCAAAATGGTTTATAATAGAGATACGAAACTCTCACTCACAAGGAGGCGTTTACCCATGATTCAGATTATCGCAGGCAAGAAGGGCTCCGGCAAGACCAAGCGGCTGATTGACATGACCAACAACGCGGTCAAGACCAGCTCCGGCAACGTCGTTTTCCTCGACAAGAACGACAGCTATATGTACGAAGTGGACCGTGCGGTTCGTTTCGTCAACGTCGAAGAATACAGCGTTTCCAGCGCGGAAATGTTCCTCGGCTTCCTCGGCGGTATGCTCGCCAGCAACTACGACGTCAAGACCGTCTTCATCGACGCGTTCCTCAAGCTGATCAAGATCGACCTCGCCGACGCGAAGTGGTTCTTCGACAGCCTTGAAAAGTACGCGCAGAAGCATGACGTGACGTTCGTGCTGTCCGTCAGCGCCGATCCCGAAGCGCTGCCCGACTTCTGCAAGGGCTACATCATCTAATTGGAACAGCCCACGAGGGCGGCGGAGCATGTAAGCCGCCGCCCTTTTGGTATTTTGCGCGCAGGGTTCAAGGTGGCAAGGGGGCAGGGGGGCGAGCGCAGACTTCGCCTGTTTTCATTGCCGCCTTGTCGCTCCCGCAGCATTATCACCTATTATAATAGGTGGGAAACCCATCAACCGCAAGCAGGAACTCGGCAAGAACCCATTCTTGCCCTCAACCCAGCAGGCATCGCCCTGCGGATAGGAGCGTGATTTCCATGTCATTCATTTCCACCCGCGGCGGCGCCTGCGTCACGGCATCCCAAGCCATCCTGCGCGGTCTTGCGCCTGATGGCGGCCTGTATGTCCCGGCGGTGTTCCCGCAAATGACGCTGGCGGACATTGCCTCGCTGACCAAGCTCGACTACCGCGCCCGCGCGCTGACCATCCTCCGGGGCTATCTTGATGATTTCAATGCGCAGGAACTGGCGGACGCAATTGCCAGTGCCTACGAAGCCGCCAAGTTCGATGACGCCGCGATTGCGCCGACGAAGAAGCTCGACAGCAATACCCATGTGCTGGAGCTCTTTCACGGGCCGACCCTTGCGTTCAAGGACATGGCATTGCAGCTGCTGCCGCACCTGACGACGCTCTCCGCCAAGAAGAACGGCGAAAACCGCGAAGTGGCGATTCTCGTCGCGACCAGCGGCGACACAGGCAAGGCGGCACTCGAAGGCTTCAAGGACGTGCCGGGAACATCCTGCACCGTCTTCTACCCGACTGACGGCGTCAGCGACGTGCAGAAGCTGCAAATGACCACCACCGGCGGCGAAAACACGCACGTCATCGCCCTGAACGGCAATTTCGACGATGCGCAGTCCGGCGTGAAGGCGCTGTTCTCCTCCGCGGATTTCCATCAGCAGGTGAACGCGCGCGGCAAGGTGCTTTCCTCCGCCAACTCGATTAACTTCGGCCGCCTCGTACCGCAGATTGTCTATTATTTCTCCGCCTATGCCGATTTGCTGAACACGGGCGCGATTGCGCTGGGCGACGAGGTGAATTTCGTCGTGCCGACAGGCAATTTCGGCAATATCCTCGCGGGCTACTACGCGCGGAGCATGGGTCTGCCGGTCAAGAAGCTCATTTGCGCCTCCAACCGCAACAACGTGCTGACGGATTTCTTCCTTGGCGGCGTTTACGACACGCGCCGGCAGTTCTTCAAGACGACATCCCCCTCGATGGATATCCTGATTTCCTCGAATTTGGAGCGTCTGCTGTTTGAATGCGCTGACCGCGACGGCGCGCTGATTGCCCGCTGGATGCAGCAGCTGCGCACAAGCCAGTCCTACGCCGTTGGTCAGCAGCGGCAGGAGTGGCTGCTGAGCGTCTTTGCCGCCGGGTACGCCGATGACCGCGACTGCGCGGAGGAAATCGCCCGCGTGTTCGAGCAGCATCACTACCTGATGGACACGCACACCGCCGTTGCGAGCCGCGTTCTGCGCCAGTACCGCGAGACGTCGGGCGATTTGACCCCGACGGTTATCGTCTCCACCGCCAGCCCCTACAAGTTCGCCGCCGATGTGCTGACCGCCGTCGCCGGAAAGAACGCCGTCGCCGGACTGGATGCATTTGCCTGCTCGGATGAATTGGAAGCGCGTTCGGGGATGCCCGTGCCGCTGCAGGTGAAGGCCCTGCGTTCCCTGCCAATTCGCCACACGGCGCACTGCGAGAAGGGCGGCATGGCGCAGGCGGTGCTGGACGCTTTCGGCGGAAAGTAAATCCCCAGTGGAAAATTGGAAGGGACTAATATGAACAACACGGACATGCTTTTTGTCCAGAAGAAGCTCAACGATTTGGTCGGCTGCACCCTCATCAACCTCTCCCGCACAGCGGATTTGCTTTGCCTGTCGTTTGCGCCGCGCGCGCTGACGACTGAGGTGCAGGAGGAACAATCCCTGCACTTGCAATGCTACTATCGTCTGGTGCAGGATGGGCGGGTTTCCCTGGCGCGGAGTGACTATTTCCAGCCGTCGGAAGCCATGTGGGATTTGTGGCGCAAGCAGGGGTTGGAGGAGGATGTCATTCCGGATGACTACCGCTGTGACGAGTTGGGCGCGAACCGGCTTGATGACCGCATTGTGGAGCTGAATGACGTGCTGACGGGCATCGAAAACCGCTTCATCGTCCGCACGGTGATGGTGGATTCTATTGGGGATGTGACGCTGTGCTTTGATAACGGCGCGGTGTGGAGCATTCTGGTGGACACTTCCGGGGGCGAGGAATGCTGGCGGTATCTGCCCGCGAACGAAGAGCAGCCGCAGCTGGTGCTGTATTCGGATGGCATTGAGTGCGAATAAGCGCTTCGGTTGCAAAGCGCGGGGAAATGCGTTTTTCGTGCATCCGGCAAATCGCTTTTTCATGCTTGTTTTTATGGAGCAGGGGGAATCGCGCCTGCGGGCGCGACCAAAGGGCTTTCCGATCGCCCTTTGGAAACCTTCGGTGTGCGCACCTTCGGAGTTGACTTTTTCCGCAAAAAATGACCCGCTTGTCGTGCTGGACAGGCGGGTTTCTTCATGATATTGCTTACTTACGCCGCGTCGGTTTTCTGCTTTTGCTTATACTGCGCGGTGGTAATTCCCAGAATCACGCCGAGAAACGTATCCACCGCGGTAATGGTGCCGACGACCTGCTCACCGTATGGCAGGCGCCAGATGCTCGCCAGCGCAAAATACAGCGTCCCCATCGCGGGCAGCAGCAGCTGCGCCATCCATTTCAGCACGTTATACGTCTTGTCACACATGCGCATTCCTCCCCTCCATCGCAGTCTATGCGGAAATTCGCCGCTTGTGCAGATTTTTTTCACAGAAGGCTTGACAGAACGGGATTGTCCTGCTATAATAAACAAGGTTTTGAAGAAACCTGTGCCGTAGACAGCCGGTATCCGCAAGGATGTAAAGGAGTTCGCTCCGCCTGCCGAGGTGTGAAGGATATAGCATGAAATTTGCTCATCCCTTGCACCTGTTGCAAGGGTTTTCTTTTACTCCCAAACCGTTAAGGAGGTGCAAGAAATGAGCAAGGTGCATGAGGTGAAGCCGGAGAAGGTGGCAGCTGTTGCTGACATCGTCGAAAAGCTGAAGAATGCCCAGTCTGTGGTGATTTGCAGCTACAGCGGACTGACTGTGGAGCAGGTGACTGAAATCCGCAAGCAGTGCCGTGAGAATGACGCCGCGTACTGCGTCCTGAAGAACCGTCTGGTTCTGCGCGCGCTGAATGAGGTGGGCATTACCGGTCTTGACGATCTGCTCAACGGCCCGAACGCTTTCGTGTTCTCCATGAAGGACGCTGTGTCCGGCCCGAAGATCATCAACGACTACATCGAAAAGAACAAGCTGGAGTGCCTGAAGATCACCGGCGGCGTGCTGGGTACGGAAACCCTCGACGTGGCTGCTGTGAAGCATCTGGCGACCCTGCCCAGCCGCGAAGTGCTGCTGGCAAAGCTGCTTGGCTGCATGACCAACACCGTGGCGTCCTTCGTCCGCGTGGTGGATGCAATCCGCAAGCAGAAGAATGGCGAGGAATAATCCGCGCCGATGCCGCATGAGGCTTTACGCCCCTGCGGTCTGAACAACGACAAGTTTTCATTACGATATCAACCGATATAGGAGGCTGAATCAACATGACTCATGAGGAGATCATTGCTGCCGTCGAGTCCATGACGGTGCTGGAACTGGCCGATCTGGTCAAGGCTATGGAAGAAAAGTTCGGCGTGTCCGCTGCTGCGACCGCTGTTGTTGCTGGCCCCGCTGCTGGCGCCGCTGCTCCCGCTGCGGAAGAAAAGACCGAGTTCGACGTGGTGCTGAAGTCCTTCGACGCCGCTGCGAAGCTGAAGGTTCTGAAGCTCGTCCGCGAAGTGTGCGGTCTGGGCCTGAAGGAAGCCAAGGACTTCGTCGAAGCCGTTGCGGCTGGCCCGAAGACCGTCAAGGAAGGCCTGTCCAAGGAAGACGCCGACAAGATGGCTGCCCAGTTCAAGGAAGTCGGCGGCGAATGCGAAATCAAGTAATTCTTCGGAATTACGTTTCGCCTTCTTGCAATCGTCAAGAAAAGCAAAGAGGTTGGATGCTTGCATCCAGCCTCTTTTTTATGCTATCGACACGCTTCGTCTCTGTTCCCCTTGACTTTTTTGCATTCTTGCGGGATAATAAGGCAGGAAATTCGTCAATTCATCCGTTTTATTTGAAGGAGGTGCATGGCGTTGCTGACTTTTCGGGACGCAACCGCTGATCAGGCGGGGCTTATCAGCCACATTTATGCTACCAGCTGGCGTAAAACCTATCGGGGACATATCGCCCAGCATTATCTGGATCGTCTGCCCGATGAATACTGGGTGCCATCCATCCGCTCATGGCTGTCCAGTGGGCAGCTGTATGGGCTGATGGTCTATGACGACGATAAGCCCGTCGGCTGCTGCATCTACGGCCGCGGGCGCGACGAGGATTATGGCGACTGGTGCGAGATTGTATCGCTCTATCTGCTGCCGGACACGATGCGTCAAGGCATCGGCGGCAAGCTGCTGGAGGAAGTCATCCGGCTGATGCAGCTGGACGGCTATGAGAAGTTTTACCTATGGGCGATTGACGGCAACGAAATCGCCGACGGCTTCTACCGCAAGCATGGCTTTCTGCGCACGGATGACGCAGTCGATTACAAAATCGGCGGTGAACCCGTGCGGGACGTGCGGTATACGCGCGTATTACCCAGCGCGTAATTCAGCCGGTTTCGGCTTTTGCAGATACATGCCCGTGGCAATCAGCGCCGTCAGCGGTGCCGCCGCTGCCAAGCCGAACGACCCAACAAGCGTGTTGAGCAGCTGCGAAGCGACATATTTCAGGTTGATGATGTCCGTCAGCGGCGTTCCCTGCCCGGCGAAGTACATCAGCATCGACAGATAATTGCCGGAATACGCCAGCATCAGCGTCGTCGTCATTGTGCCTAACACGCTCCGCCCGACCAGCAGCCCCGACTTCATCAGCGCCCGGCGGCTGATGTCCGGCTTGTGGCGGTGCACTTCCTCCATCGACACGCTGATGTCCATCGACAAATCCATCAGCGCACCCGAATTCGCGAGGAACATCATGCCGATATACAGGCTGCGCGTATCAACCTGCATGGCGGATTGGCTCAGCAGCGGCACAACATAGGGCAAATCGCCACCGTCGAGCTTGAGCAGAATCGTTAGCCCCCACGCGCTCAGGCAGGTGACAACCGTTCCGGCAACCGAGCCGAGAATCGCCGTCAGGCAGCGGCGGCTGAACCCCGCAACCAGCACATCAATCAGCACCGTCAGCACGATGACGGTCACGAACGATGCCATCATGGGATTCACGCCGTCCAGCAGCAGTGGAATCAGCAGTTTCCAGACGATAACCGCACTGGCGACCAGCGACACCATCGCGCCGCAGCCAATCACGCCGCCGAACCCAATCAGCAGCAGCGCCAGAAGCGCCACGATGCCCGCTTCCGCCGTGATGCGGTAATGGTCAATGAGCGTGACGACGGGGGCGCTGGCGCCGTTGCCGGGCTGAATCATTGCCCACGCGATGTCGCCCGCCTCGAACAGCTTGTCCTTGTCGAGCGCGGAATTGAGGTAGTTGTAGGACTGGTATTCTTCCCCGGCATAATCGCCTGTGAGGATTTTCACCCGGCACGGCTGCACGCCGTTATACACAATGCCGATGGAGTCCAGCATGGAATTGTCCACCTGCTCGATGCGCACCTTCTCGCGCGGAAAGCGGCTGGTGATGTTCAGGTGCTCGTCCGGCAGCAGGCAGAGCAAGCCGCAGAAAATCAGCATGACGAGGCACATCAGCCAATTCTGCTTGTTTTTCCATTGGCGCTTCGTCTTTTCCATTTTCATTTTCCCCCATATGGGCAGAGCAGGAGATGGCATTGTGTCATCCCCTGCCCTTTTTGATTTTGCGTGATTATTCCGCGTCCGGGGTCAAGCCCATTGCATCCATCGTGCGGGTGAAGATGCCCGTGTTGTCATACAGGCCGGAGAACTTCTCCGCGCCCACCCCATAGGCGTACACCGGAATCTGCAGGCCGGTATGCGCGTAGGAGGTGTAGGACAGGCCAGCCTTGTTGTTCATGATGTGGCTCACCGCCATGGAGAAGGGGTTGTAGCCGCCGTAGAGCAGGGAGGCTTCCGCCTTGTCAATTTCCTGCGTGCCCATCGCGACGTTCCATGCCTTGCGCAGGCTTTCCACGTCGGTCGCGGTCAGGGAGAGCGCTTCGCCTTCCCTGGTGGTCAGACCGTAGAGTTCTTCCACCTTCGCCATCGCATCCTCAAAGGTTGCGCCGTTTTCCTTCAGCTCGGAAATCACGTCATCGAACGCAGTGAAGGAGGTCTTCTGGTTCTGGAGGTACTGGAAGTGGGTATCGTAAGCGGTGGTCGCAAAGCCAATGGTCATGCCGCCCGTCTCATGGTCAGCGGTGACGAGAATGAGGCATTCGCCCGGATGCGCCGCCGCGAAGTCCAGCGCAACCTGCACCGCGTCAGACAGGGCGATGGTGTCGTAGATGGAGGTCGCCGCGTCGTTGGCGTGACCCGCCCAGTCGATCTTGCCGCCCTCGCACATCATGAAGAAGCCGTTGTCGTTATCCAGCACATTGATGCCGCTGCGGACAAAATCCGCCAGGGACAGCACATCTTCGCCCGCCGCTTCCTTCTGGATGCGGTCGATTTCGTAGTGAATCGCCTTGGAGTCCTGAAGCACCGGGTTGGTCGCCAGCACGCGGTCGTTCGTCGCGGTCAGGCTGCGGATTTCGTCATTCGTCGTCGGAATCACCCAGCCGTTTTCCTTTGCCACGTCCAGCAGGGATTCCTGCTGACCATCCGCACCGTTCATCTTTTTGAAGCCGCCGCCCGCGAGGTAGTCCACGGTCGTGCCGGTCAGCGCCTGAAGGGCAATGTCATAGTAGTCGTTGCGGGAGGGCTGCTTGGCGTAGTACGCCGCCGGGGTCGCATGATCAACCGACACGGAGGTGATTACGCCGACCTTCTTGCCCGCTTCCTTGGCGTATTCTGTGATGATCTTGTAGGGGTTGGTCAGCGTTTCGTCATAGTTGATGACGCCGGAGAGCGTCTTCTTGCCGGAAGCCATCGACGTAGCGGTCGAAGCGGAATCCGGGCAGAAGGAAGAGCTGTCGTAGGTGGTCACCAGACCAAGGTACGGGAACTTGGTGAAGGACAAATCCGCCGGAACCGGGAACTTGCTGTCCGGGTTTTCGATGCTGCCCAGATAGTACTGGGTCGCAGTCACCTGCGGGTTGCCCATGCCGTCGCCGATGAACATGAACACGTACTTCGGATGGCTTTCGCTTTCGCCCTCCGCCATGGCCGTTGCGCACATCAGGCACAGCGCCAGCGCGCAGAGGATTGCAAGGAACTTCTTCATGATTGTTTTTCCTCCTCGTTCTTCGTCTTGTTCTTCTGAACAAGATGGATTCTACCGGAGGAATGTAAACTTTCAAACGGCGATTATGTAAAATCGAGGCGAAAGAAAAAGCCGCTGTGTAAAGTGCATTTTCGCACTTCCAGCGGCTTTTCACTCATGTGTGCTCGGATTCTTCCGCTTTTCGGAAGAATGTTCCCAGTGCCTGCGCAATGTGTCCCCCTTCCCGGCTGATGGTACACACATGCGGCACGCTCTCCAAGCGCAGCACGCCCTTCGTTTTGCTTCGCACCCCCTGCAGGATCACATCCGCGCTGTCAGGCGTGATGACCTGATCGCCGCTGCTCTGCACGCACAGCACCGGGCAAGTGACCGCGCAGAGGTTATCGCGGGCCTCGTGGATAATGCGGCGCAAATCCACCGCGCTTTTCGTCGGAAATCCGGTATACCCCAAATCGTAGTCGGGAGTGAGCGCGTCGTCCTTGCGCGCCTGCCAGCTGATTTCCGGCAAAAACGGCGCGGCGAATCGTGCCAGCGGAAACCAGCGGTTCAGCACCCCCATCGGCGCGGAAATCGGCGCAATGGCGGTCGGGTCGCTCTGCTCGGCAATCATCAGCGTCAGGCATCCGCCCATGCTCAGCCCAGTCACGCTGACAAAACGGTACTGCTCTTTCATTTCCCGGAAGGCTTCCTTCGCCGCGTTCAGCCAATCCTGCCACGAACAGCGGCGCATATCCTCCAGCGTTGTCGCGTGACCGGGCAGGTTGATGGTGCGCACACCGAATCCCTGCTGCACAAGTCCTTCCGCGAGCGGCCGCATATGCGCTGCCGAACCCGCGAACCCGTGCATCAGCAGCACGCCGTGTTCCCCTTGCCGCACCTCGTACGGCTGACACAGGGGCGAGGAAAAGTCCGCTTCCGGGCGCGTTTTCATGTTGCTTCCTCCTTATTGCACAGCGGAAATTGCTTCCTTTTTGCCCATCACCAGCAGCACATCGCCCGCCATCAGCATTGTTTCTGCGCCGGGCGAAGTGAGGAATTTGCCGCCGCGGTGGATCCCCAGCACGCTTACCCCAAAGTTCCGGCGGATGTTGAGTTCGACGATGGTTTTGTCCGCCCAGTCCGTCGGGAGGGTGAGTTCGGCAATCTGGTCGTCGTCGGAAAGCGCCATGAGGTCAAGGATATTGGGCGCGACGAGCGAACGGGCGACGCGCTGCCCCATATCGCGCTCCGGGAAGATAACGCGGTCAGCGCCGACCTTATAGAGGACGCGGGCATGGAGGTCATCGACGGCCTTCGCGAGGATTTTGGGGACGCCGGCTTCCTTGAGCAAAACCGTTGCGAGAATGCTGGCGCGGATATCCGTACCAATGGCGACGATGGCGGCATCAAAGTTCTGCACGCCGAGTTCCGCAAGCGCATCCTCATCCACGGCATTCGCCTGAACCGCCTGCGTCACGTCGGGCGCGATGGCCTCGACGAGCTTCTCGTCTCGATCCACCGCGAGCACCTCATGTCCCAATTCGCACAAGCTCCTCGCCACGCTCGACCCGAAGCGCCCCAAGCCCAGCACCACAAACGACTGCTTCTGTTTCTTCATAACAATTCCTTTCCGGGGAACCCAAGGGGCGCTGCCCCTTGACCCCGCCAAAGGGTCTTCGACCCTCTGGACTCCC
>OIYO01000423.1_pt1 | contig 35845 bp, 28 predicted proteins | sample 1588191 | NCBI WGS metagenome assembly OIYO01 (sample SAMN03283275) | human gut metagenome | biome: human-associated habitat; material: feces | host: Homo sapiens | place: Peru | collected 2012 | reverse complement strand
CGTGGGTTAAATAATGAATACACTTGCCCATTACTTCGCCGCCGAGACAATCTATCGCCACGTCAACGCCGTGACCACCGTCAAGCTCTCTCTTTAGCACCTCAACAATATCTTCTTTTGAGGTATTGACAACGACATCGGCATTCAGATGCGCAATCGACGCCGCAATCTCATCGGACAGAACGGTTGTGATAACTCTCACTCCAAATGCCTTTGCCATAGGTATAATAACGCTTGCGAGACCGCTCGCGCCCGCATTCATAAGCAGAGTGTTGCCCTCTTTTATTTTTCCCTCGTGGAAAAGATTGAGATATGCCGTCGCGAACGCCTCGGGGATTGCCGCAGCCTCAACCATTGAACAATTCTCGGGAACGGGCATAAGCATATCGTATTTAACCGTTACGTATTCGGCGTATCCTCCGCCGCCGAGCAGGGCGCAAACCTTGTCGCCGATTTTCCAATCCGACTTTTTCTTTGCCCCGTCCGCAATATCCACGATTTCGCCCGATATTTCAAGACCCATCCAATCGGGGCAGCCCTCGGGCGGCGGATAGTCGCCCTCTCTCTGCATCAAATCGGCACGGTTAAGCGCCGCATATTCGATTTTTACCAGAACGTCATCGTCTTTCATAATAGGGTCGGGAACGTTGTCCCATCTCAAAGTTTGGTCGTCATTTACAAGTATTGCTTTCATTTTTTATATCTCCTCTGTATTATCTCGTATATTAATAGCCACGGCCGAAATCTAAATCAAGATTTTGCGGCATCCGTCAATCTGAATAACCTGTCCCGATATATAGCTCGCCTCTTCGCTCGCCAAGAAACAAATCAAGTTTGCGTTTTCCCTGTCCGTTCCCGTTCGTCCGATAACCGACAAGTCGTTTTCGGTATAATAATCAATATCGGGATTATCCGACGGGCTTACCGTTCCCGGGCAGATACTGTTGATTAAAATTCCCTTTTGAGAAAACTCTTTCGCCAGTGCTTTCGAAAGTGAGTTGACCGCGCCTTTTGTTGCCGAATACGTTGTCATATTTCCGTTTCCGTATACCCCTGCAACAGAAGAAACGTTCACTATTCTTCCCCACTTATTCTCAATCATATACGGAAGGACGGCTTTTGAGAAAAACACCGTTCCCATAACATTTATGTTAAAGTATGTATTCCACTCATCCGTCGTCATCTCCAAAAATCCCTTGTACGCTCTCCAAAGTGCCGCATTATTTACAAGTATATCGATTCCGCCGAAATGCTCCGACGCGGATTTAACAACCGAATTTACATTTTCTTCATCGCTTACATCGCATTGGTATATAAGCGTATCCGCGCCGAGCTTTTCGGTCTCTTTTTTTACATCTTTAAGCTTTTCGTAATTCATATCGACCAAAACCAAATTCGCTCCGCGTTCGGCAAAAACCAATGCCGCCGCTCTGCCTATTCCTACTGCCGCACCCGTAACCAATGCTGTTTTTCCTTTGAAATTCATACTAATCTCTCCTTGCATAATAACTTTGCGTTTCTTTTTATTTATTTCTCATTATATTTCTTCCGCCGTCGGCAAGCACGTTTATTCCGGTTATAAACGCCGCCTTGTCCGAGGCAAGATACATAATCAAATCAACAATTTCTTTAGGTTCGGCGGCTCTGCCGATTAAGGTTTTCATCGCCGCCATACCCGGCCGCGTCATAACAGGTCCGGGCGATACACAGCACACACGAACGTTATATCTCGCACCGTACAGGGCAAGCGACTTGGTAAGTCCGTTCATTGCGCCGCTCTTTGCGCTTGAATACGCAACATTCGTATCACAGCCTTCCTCGCCTGTGATAGAGCCGATATTTATAATAACTCCGCTCTTTTGCTCTGCCATTTGTTTCATTGCCGCATGATCAAGATATAACTGCCCTTTAAGATTTACATCTATTCCCCAATCATAAACATCGATCGGAATATCCTTAAATTCACCATAATGATATGCGTTGCACATTCTGACCTCCGCACCGCCCGCACAGTTCACAACCACGTCAAGACTGCCGAATTTTTCAACCGCCAAATCCCTTGCCGCGCACACCTGTTCATAGTTCCGCACATCGACCACCGCAGCCTCGGCTTTTCCGCCATCTGCACGTATTTCGCCGACCTTTTCGTCAAGTGCCTCTTTGTTGATGTCGGCAAGAACAACCGCCGCTCCTTCTTTTGCAAAACATTTTCCGCACAAAAAGCCGAGTCCCGATGCACCGCCGCTTATCAAAATCGTTTTGTTTTCAAATTCCATTTTTACAACCTCACATTCTTTAATTTTTTATAAATTTATTTAATAGATTACGAACGCTCATTATCCGCCGCAACAAAAATATTTTCGTCTTTATTATACGAACACAGTAACAAAATCGCCGTCTACTCGCCGTACACAAGCTCAACCGCCGCTTTGGCATCACTCAAAAGCGGCTGTACCGGGGTTGCAAGCTCGTCATGCTCGATAACGCACAAAAACATTCCACGGCAAATTAACGGTGCAGTTATTCTGTGCCGCTTGCAAAAATCGCCAACGCACAAAAACAGTGCCGGCAGATGATTATCCTTTGAAAGTTCAGCCGAAATACTCATATTTTCCGCAAGCTCATAATCATCGTTTGCCGCCGAAACAAGCTTTGCAATATCCGCGCCGCGGTTGTGCTGTTCGTTTATGTATTCAAACGCACGCTCTTTCGGCATAAACCTAAATGTATGCGATGACATCAAAACCTCTGCACCCAATCTATGTATATCCGAAATAAATTGTTTTTGCTTTTCGACCGCCGCCGTGTCAAACGTCAGCTCGCCGTTCGTCTGATTATACCAATCACCCGTTATGTCAATCAGAGCCGCTCCGCACTCCGCCGCCGAGATAAGCTCTTTCGCCCTGTCCTCATCGGAAATTCCCTCATTTATGCCGCTGCGATAGTTCGTCACATACACGGGTTTTCCGTCTGTTGCCGAAAAAATCTTTTTCATCCAATCCCTTGTTCTGTACTCAAATTCAAGCTGCTCAAGCTGAACACCGAAAGCGTCCGCACCGCCGTCCAGACCTTTTTCAATAAGTTCAAGGATTCTCTCTCCCGTCCTCGCCTGAACCATGCAGGTAAGCGTGGGACGGTCTTTTCTTAAAAATTTTGCAGTCATTCTCATTTTTATATCCTCGTTTCCGAATTTTGAAAGAAAATTTTTAGATTTCTCTTTGAAATAAATTATAGTACAGTTTTAAGTCTTATTCAATATCAAAAACAATACTCAATTGATGTTTTTGATACTATTTTTAAAATTTCGCTTGACTGATTTAACAAATCTGATATAATTATAATAAAATGATTCAAAATGGTGATGAATTATGAAAAGGCTTGAAAAAATAACAATCTCGGACATATCCGACATAATGACCGTCTATTCGCCGAAAGGCCGCCGTTATCAATCGCATAACCGCCACGGCTTTGGACTTTCGTTTTGTCAAAGCGGAAAAATCGTGTATACGATAAACGGAAAGGATGTCATATCCGACCTAAATCACGCCGTTATCCTGCCGCAATACGCAAGCTATCGCCTTTACGGCATCGAAACGGGGTACTTTCCTTTGGTGAACTTTAACGCAAGCGGAATTCCACCGATAAACGATATTTTGTGTATTCCGATTTCCAATACCGAATTTTATATGCACGAATTCTCGCGGCTCAAACAGTCCAAGCTGTTCGGACACAGCCGCCTTGAAGCAATGCATATTCTGTACGGCATATTAACCGCTCTTTCAGGCGAAACGGAACGGCTTCACCCCTCTCTCGCCGCGGCAATCGCATATATTGAGGAAAATTATACCGACCCGACCTTATCCAACATTCGGCTCGCAAGAGATGCAAACATAAGCGAGGTATACCTGCGCAAGCTCTTTTCCGAGGAACTCGGCACAACACCGAAACAATACATTATAAACATAAGATTAAAAAAGGCAAAACAGCTGCTTTGCGAATCGACCGACACAATAGGCGATATTGCGGAGCAATGTGGATTTACGAACTCATATCATTTTTGCAGGACGTTCAAAGCCGCCGTCAATATGACTCCGACTCAATACCGTCTGTCCGCATACGCCGCAACATCTCGGTTTTTGATATAACCCTATATCATTCCAAGTTCGGTCAGAGCCGCCGCAATGCCGTCCTCGCCAACGCCCTTGGTAAACATATCCGCCGCCGCGTCCAAAACCGCCGCGTGCGGCGTCATTGCGATTCCGCAGCCCACGGTCTTTAACATATCGACATCGTTTCCATCATCGCCGAAAGCATATGTCTCTTTGATGTCAAGTCCGAGATAATTCACTGTCTCTCTGACCCCGACCGCCTTTGTCATTCCGACAATATCTATATCCGCCGACAAGTTCTCATGGTGTCTTGTCACGATAAACTTACCGTCCAAATCCGCTTGCATCTTTGCAAACCGCTCATTGCTGTCAAACACGCACATAACTTTGTTCGCCGAGATTCCGCGAACGCTCTCAAACGGAAAATAGTGTTCGGTGTTTATTTTAAACCGTCTGAACACAGAATCCAAAAGAGGTTTTTTCTCTGTATTGTAATAGCACTTTTCGTGACAGTCTATGCTGAATGCCATATTGTTTGCCCTTAAATACTCTATCAGGCGTTCGAGTTTATCCTCGGGAACGGTTCTGTTCGCAATCACGGTATCGCCGCACTCGGCAACCGCACCGTTGGACGTAACATAACAGTCAAAATCTATACCGAGTTTCGGGATATAACACTTTGCCCTGCCCGTTGCAAGCGATACCGCATAGCCGTTTTGTTTAAGCTTTGAAATCGCCGCCTTTGTTGCCGCCGTCGGCTCAAAAATCCCCTTGCGTTCGTCAACCAAAGTTCCGTCAGCGTCAAAAAACACAATTCCTTTGTAATCCGTGTTCGTCATAAAACCGTTGCCCCCTGTACAAAAATTTCGTTCTTTATTTATTATTTTACCGTTTTTAAAACAAAAAATCAAGCTATTCCTTTATTTTACTTGCATTTTTGTGAAAAGTATAGTATAGTTTATATAGCGCATTTTTATTTGTAAGCAATTTAAGATAATCGGTTTCGGAGTATGAATATATATGACAGAAAATAACACAAACCAAAATTCAAGATTTTTGCCGCTTTGTCGCAAGGATATGCAAAACCGCGGCATCGACCGCCTTGACTTTGTATATGTATCTGGTGACGCATATGTTGACCACCCGGGTTTTGCGCACGCGGTGGTCTGCCGACTTTTGGAAAGTCTCGGTTATACCGTCGGCATAATCGCACAGCCCGATTGGCACTCCTGTGACGATTTTAAAGAATTCGGCGAGCCGAGACTCGGCTTTCTTGTCGGCGCGGGGAATATCGATTCTATGGTGAATCATTACACCGCCGCAAAAAAACGCCGCAACACCGATTTATACTCGCCCGGCGGCAAGTCGGGCAAGCGTCCCGACAGGGCGACAATCGTATATTGCAACCGAATAAGAGAAGCTTTCGGAAATTCCGTGCCGATTATCATCGGAGGAATCGAGGCAAGCCTGAGACGTTTTGCGCACTATGATTATTGGTCGAACAAGGTTCGGCGCAGTATCCTAATCGACAGCGGTGCAGACCTTTTGATTTACGGCATGGGTGAGCATCAGACCGCTGAGATTGCCGAACTTTTAAACCTCGGGGTATCGGTTCACGATATAAAATCGGTCAGAGGTACGGTATATAAAGAGGGCGATTGCTCACAACTGCCGCCCGATGCGGTTATCGTTGATGACTATGACGCGGTATCGGGCGACAAGGTCGCCTATGCAAGGGCAACCGCCGCACAATATGCCGAACAGGACGCGGTGAGGGGCAAAACAATAGTCCAGCGTGACCGTGACAAGTGGATAGTACAAAATCCGCCTGCCTTTCCTTTGACGGCGGACGAGATGGACAGGGTTTATGAACTTCCGTATATGCGCGATTATCACCCGTCATACAAAAAGTTCGGCGGCGTTCCTGCAATCGAGGAGGTAAAATTTTCGATAACATCATCGCGCGGCTGTTTCGGCGCGTGCAGCTTTTGCGCTCTGACATTCCACCAGGGGCGAACGATTTCGGCGCGGGGCCACGATTCGATTATCCGCGAGGCAAAGGCTATTACCCGTCTTTCGGGGTTTAAGGGTTATATTCACGATGTCGGCGGCCCGACCGCAAACTTTCGCGCGCCGTCATGTGAGGGACAGCTCATACACGGCGTATGCAAAAATCGGCAATGCCTTTTTCCAACTCCGTGCAAGAATATGAATATTTCGCACCGCGACTATCTCGAATTGCTTAAAAAGCTCAGAAAGATTCCGAACATAAAGCGCGTATTTATCCGCTCGGGAATCAGATATGACTATCTCTTTTATGACAAAGACGATGAGTTTTTCTATGAGCTTTGCAAGTATCACATAAGCGGACAGCTTAAAGTTGCGCCCGAACACATATCGGACAACGTCTTAAAGTATATGGGAAAGCCCTCGGCGGATGTATATGACGGATTTTGCCGCAAGTATGAACGGATAAACAAAGAACTCGGCAAGGCACAATTTGTCGTACCATATCTTATGTCATCACACCCCGGCAGCAAACTCGCGGACGCGATTGCTCTTGCCGAATACCTGCGTGACCACAGGCTTAACCCCGAACAGGTTCAAGACTTTTATCCCACCCCGGGAAGTCTTTCGACCTGTATGTATTATACGGGCATCGATCCGAGGACAATGGAGAGTGTTTACGTTCCCGATTCATACGAAGAAAAACAGATGCAGCGCGCGCTTTTGCAATACAAGCGCCCCGAAAATTACGAAAAGGTTTATACCGCGCTTGTTCGTGCGAACAGACGCGATTTAATAGGCAGCGGCGCAAAATGTCTTATTCCCGACAGACCGCCGCGGACAAATACAAACAAACACAAAAACAACGGAAAAACAAAACCGAGAGGAGATTTTAAAAATGGCAAAAATTTTGAGCGGAAAGACGGTTTCCGCAAGGGTAAAACAAGAACTGAAAATCGAGGTGGAAAACCTGACAAAAGCAGGAACAAAACCGGGTCTCGCCGTGGTAATAGTCGGTGATGATTCCGCGTCAAAAGTGTATGTCGCAAATAAAGAAAAGGCGTGTGCCGAACTCGGAATATATTCCGAAAAATACGCACTTTCCGCCGACACAACCGAGGACGAGCTTTTGAATTTGATAAAAAAACTGAACGCCGATGATAAAATTCACGGAATATTGGTACAGCTCCCTCTGCCGAAACATCTTGACGACAAGACAATCATAAATAACATACTGCCGTCCAAAGACGTTGATGCTTTTCACCCGACAAACGTTGGTCGGATTATGATAGGTGACTTTGACTTTGTTCCGTGTACCCCGGCCGGCATTATGGAGCTTATACACGAGAGCGGCGTTGAGGTCGGCGGCAAGGAATGCGTTGTCATAGGCAGAAGCAATATTGTCGGAAAGCCGATGTCAATGCTTTTGCTGCACGAAAACGGAACAGTCACCGTATGCCATTCAAAAACATCGGACTTAAAAGCACAGACGCGCCGCGCCGATATTTTGGTTGCCGCGGTCGGTATTCCGAAATTCGTCAAAGCGGATATGGTAAAGCCCGGGGCGGTTGTGATAGATGTCGGCATGGACAGAGATGAAAACGGAAAGCTTTGCGGCGATGTTGATTTTGACGAGGTCGAAAAGGTCGCATCGGCAATAACGCCCGTTCCGGGCGGCGTAGGCCCGATGACGATTGCGATGCTTATGCGCAACACGATAACGGCGGCAAAGCGTGCACACGAAAACAAAGCGAAATAAGGAGCAAAGTATGACAAATTGCGAGGAATGTATAAACTATTATTATGACGAGGAATACGAATGCAATTCGTGCATGATGAACCTTGACGAGGATGAAATGTATCGATTTGTAAAGGGCAGCTTTTCGGATTGCCCTTATTACCGCCGAGGTGACGATTATACAATCGTCCGTAAACAGAATTAAAATTTGTGCGGAATAACCATAATGGCAAATCAAAATAATTTTTACGTGTAAAGTTTTAAGTGAAACAAGGCAGTAGGGGCGGGCGTCCCCGACCGCCCACACAGATGAAATATTAAAATATGCGGCATACCTTTTATATTCGGTATGCCGCAATAATTTTTTATTCAAACGGTTTAAAAAGGTTTAATCTCAAGGCGTTTGACACAACACAAAAACTCGACAGGCTCATCGCCGCCGCTCCGAACATCGGATTCAGAGTAAGCCCGAGGCCGACAAAGCACCCTGCCGCGAGCGGGATTCCTATAATGTTATATATGAACGCCCAAAACAGGTTTTCGTGTATGTTTCTGAGAGCGGCACGGCTCAGTTTTATCGCGCCGCAAACATCGGTCAGGCGGCTTTTTACAAGCACAACGTCCGCCGCGTCAACCGCAACGTCCGCTCCGGCGCCTATGGCTATGCCCACATCGGCTCGAGTGAGCGCCGGTGCGTCATTGATTCCGTCACCGACCATAGCAACGCTTCCGCCGCGCCTTAGCTTTCGGATAACCGCCTCTTTGCCGTCGGGCAATACCCCTGCTATTACCTCATCAACGCCTGCTTGTTTGCCTATCGCGTTCGCCGTCCTTTCGTTGTCACCGGTCAGCATAATAACCTTTATCCCCATTTTTTTAAGTTCGGCAATCGCGCGTCCGCTCTCACTCTTTATAGTGTCCGCAACCGCGATTATTCCGACAACCTCATCGTCACGCGCAAAAAGCAGCGGCGTTTTTCCTTGTTCCGCAAGGCTTTCGCACTTTGCCCTAAGCTCGGGCGGCAATTTCGTTTTTTCGTCTATAAACTTCATACTTCCGCCTATCACGGTCTTACCGCCGATTTTCGCCGACAGACCGTTACCGGGCATAATTTCAAAGTCCTCTGCCGATTCTGCCAAAACTCCGTCTTGTTCGCCTTTTTGCATAATCGCCTTTGCGAGCGGATGCTCGCTCTTTTTTTCAAGAGATACCGCAAGCCTTATCAAATCGCTCTCGGTGCTTTCGCCGACGGGAATCACATCGGTCACCTTTGGTTCGCCCTCTGTTATCGTGCCTGTTTTGTCAAGCGCAACAACCTTGACTTTTCCGCAATTTTCAAGCGCCGCCGCAGTCTTAAAGAGTATGCCCGACCGCGCGCCGACACCGTTGCCGACCATAACGGCAACTGGTGTGGCAAGCCCGAGCGCACACGGACAGCTTATAACGAGAACTGAGATTCCGCGCGCAAGCGCATATGCGAATTCACGCCCGATAAGCATCCAAACTATAATCGTCAATATCGATATTGAGATGACAATCGGCACAAATACCCCCGAGACCTTATCGGCAATCTTGGCAATCGGGGCTTTTGTTGCCGCCGCGTCACTCACCATTTTTATTATCTGAGATAATGTTGTATCAACGCCGACACGTGTTGCTCTGCACTTTAAAAATCCCGATTGGTTTGTTGTCGCCGCCGACACCGAATCCCCGACAGCCTTGTCAACGGGAACGCTCTCACCGGTCAGGGCCGCCTCGTTCACCGCGCTTGCCCCCTCTAAAACAACGCCGTCAACGGGAATATTCTCACCGGGACGGACAACAAAAACATCGTCTGTCTTTACCTGTGCAACGGGAACGGTTACCTCTTTGCCGTCACGAACCAAAACCGCGGTCTGCGGCGCGAGTTTCATAAGGCTTTTGAGCGCGTCCGTCGTCTTGCCCTTTGACTTTGCCTCAAGCATCTTTCCGACAGTGATAAGCGTTAAAATCATTGCCGCCGATTCAAAATAAAACTCGTCCATATACATCATTACGGCGTGCACATCACCCGATACCTGCGCCCCCGTCATGGCAAATAGCGCATATATGCTCCAGCCGTAAGACGCTGCCGAACCGAGCGCAACCAACGTATCCATGTTCGGTGCACGATGCCAAAGGCTTGTAAAACCGCTTATGAAAAACTGTTGATTTATAACCATTATCGCGGTTGTCAAAAGCAGCTGTATAAGCCCCATAGCAACGTGATTGTTCTCAATCGATTTCGGCAAGGGAAAGCCGAACATCATATGTCCCATCGAAAAATACATCAGGACAACCAAAAGCACAACCGATGAAATAAGCCTTTTTTTGAGTTTCGGCGTAACCGTGTCCGCAAGAGTGTCATCGGCGGATTTTGATTCCGCTTTATCATCGCCTTTGAGTGACGCGCCATAGCCTGCCGCCTTAACCGCTTTTATTATTGCGCCGCTGTTCGCCGTCCCCTCAACGCCCATTGAGTTCGTCAAAAGGCTTACCGAACAGGACGTTACGCCCTCTACCTTTGACACCGCCTTTTCAACCCTTGCGGAACACGCCGAACAGTTCATACCCGTAACATTATATTGTGTCATATCAAAAACCTCACTTTCTCAATCGCCGCATAATATCACTTTTGATATTTTTCGTCATATACCTGTTTTTCCCCAAATTTATGACTTCTATTTCATTAATTTTTGAATTGTCGTGACAAGCTCGTCAACAACCGAATCATCACCATTTTTAATATCGCGGACAACACAGGTGTGTATGTGATTCGCCAAAATTTCTTTGTTAAAGGCGTTGATTGCCGCGCTGACCGCCGCGGATTGAATCAAAATATCGTTGCAATAACAATCACGCTCAATCATCGATTGGATTCCGCGAATCTGACCCTCAATGCGCTTTAGCCTGTTTTGCATCTTCTTTTTTTGCTCATCGGTGCGCAAGGTTCGCTTTTCGCCCGAGCAACAGCACTTTTTCTCGCTCATTTATATCACCGTCCCGTTATTTTAAATTATGAAAGTATTTCAAACGCAAAATACCCCTTATGGGTATAATTATATACCTATATGGGGTATTTGTCAAGGGGTTATTTGAATTTTTCAAACATCGATATTTTTAAAACAAAATATCCTTAAAACAAACCATCGGCTCATTTTTGTCATAGTCCCAGCTGTGATATGCTCCGCCGCGGCAAAAAGCATTTTCGCTGCATTTTAAACATTTATCGTTCTTCTCACATAAATCACTGCGGAATATTCTAAACTTATTTTCCCACACATCTTTGAGATTGTCTTTTAAAATATTGCCTTGAATCAACTCGGAACGGCGCTCAATGTCCAAACAAGCACCTATATCTCCGTTTGACATAATGCTCGCTGTATACAGACCTGCATTGCAAAGAAAATACCAATCTCTTACCGCGCGTTCATACTCAAATCCGAGATAATGACTACAGCCGTAAGTTACGGGATACCCCTCCATGCGCTTATCTCTTATAAAGTTCATCAAGTATTTGTACTCATCCGCATTCAATATAAGTTCTGAATGTTCCTTTGCCCTGCCTATCGGTTCAATATTTACAACTCTCCACGATGTTATGTCCACATCACAAAGAAATTCAAACAGCGCGTCCAGTTCGGATATATTACGATGATTTATCACGGTGGTAACCTGAATATGCTCAAAGCCCTCGTTTCTTACCAGAGCATTTATGCCGTTCATCGCAGACTCAAAAGCTCCCTTTCTGCCTCTTAATTTATCGTGCGTGTCTTTAAGCCCGTCAATACTTATTGATATGGTTCTCATTCCACACTCCCACAGCTTTTGAGCGACCGTATCATCAATCAATGTTCCGTTGCTTGTCATTCCCCATATGTAGCCGAGGTCGTTTGCGTATGACATAATTTCAAAAAAATCTTTTCGCAAGAGCGGCTCTCCGCCCGTAATATCAAGCATTATTTCGGAAATATCAAAATCACGTTTGACATCATCGAGAATCTTTTTGTATTGCTTGGCGGTAAGTTCGTTATATTTACCGTTTTCTTCACAGCGGCTTCCGCAATGGATACATTTTTCATTGCATCTCAATGTTAATTCAAGAAATAAGTTTTTCAGCGGAGGATTGTTCAGTATGCTTTTTCTGTATGATGACAAAATATTAAGCTCATCTTCCTTTAATTTGTCCAATTCGGTGTTTATCCCGATTTCACCGTTCAAATTCGTTTGTGTTATTTCGGCACATTTTTTCAAATCACCGTAATCTTTTGCCTTTGACATTTTTACTCCCTCTTTTACGTGCTATTTCTTTGTTTCCGTTTTCGGCTGCCCCTGCTGTTCCTGCTCTTGTTGCTTTTCCTGTTCTTCTCTCTCCTTCGCTTTTTCCGCCTCTTTTATCCGTTCTTCCGTTATAGATTGCGGCGTGGCATAAAGACTCGGCGCGACATTCTTTTCCGCTTCAAATTTATAACAACCGCCGATTATACTTGCCGCCAGACTCGTTACCACTATTCCGCCTATGATTTTGTTTGTTTTTTTCATGTTAATCTCCCTCCTGCCGTCCGCGCGTCTGCACAAACGGAAATGAATGTGCCGACAAGTGGCTATTTTTTACCATCATAAACCTTTTTAATTTTATCCCTTTTCTTTATATCGCACAACGGTGCGCCGTTCAACATCGATTCTCGTATCATCATCAATATCAAAATCATTCGGGTCATCGGTGCCCCAATCCGACCAGTCCGTCCAGTCGCCCCACCACTGATAATAATAGAGCCAACCGATTGTTCTGTAGCGATACATCGTATATTCGCCGCCGCTCTCGTCCATTACATAATACCGATAACAACCGTTCGAACAGCGGTTTAGCTCTCCGTCCGAATTATACGTCACATATCCGCCCTGTCCGTCGGGCGCGGCAGGCAGCATATAATCAAACCACCCAATATCGTGGCGTATACATTGATCGTGAAATTTATAATCCGCCGTCATATATCTGTTATTCACATCATCGATTGCACCGGTGCAATAGTGCGCAAATTTATACCGCTTTGGTTCATACTCTGTTTTTGTTTCAACCTCACGTGAGCTGCTTTCGCTTACGCTCTCTCTTTGCCAATCGCTCCATTCGCCGTAAATTTTCTCTTCTTTAATCGGCCAATGTCCGAGATATACTCCGTCCTCGCTCGTCTTATATTCTCTCCTGCACGTTCGGTATCTGTATTCATCTCTTTTTTCGATATAATACAAATCATCGTCAACATCATTCGGCAGCTCGTCCGTCCACGCCGACCATTTGAACTCTTTCGGCTCTATATCGACCGTGCTTGTACGCTCTGTCCAATCGACATCACACCCCAAGCCCTCGGCAACCGCCCTGACGGGAACGAGTGTTCTTGCCGACACGACAATCGGTGCGGTATCAAGGGTGATTTTTTTGTTATTGACATACATCGTCTTGCTGTTCACCGTCACCTTAACCGTGCGGTCGCCCTTTTTGCCCGTTGCCGTCTGTTCAGAATCGTTCCAGCTCACGTCCGCGCCAAGCTCCTCAAAAATCTTGCGCATCGGAACCATTGTCCTGTCATTATACAAAATCGGCTCGCGGTCGAACCTTATTCTCCCGCCCGAAATCCTTACCGTTATATCATCATACGGCTCGCGGATGTATATCGGCACTTCTTTTGTAAGGGTCTCGCCGTCACTGAACGAAGTTATTGCCTTTAGGGTGTGCCGCCCGCCGCCGAAATCCGACGCATCTATATATTCCATATACGGAATATCGCTTGACTGTCCGACATACTCGCCGTCTATAAAATACACCGTCGATTTTGGTTCCGCTCCGAATTTGCGCGCATAGCACGCAACGGGAAAGATACTCTCAACCGTCTCGCCGCCCTCGAATCGGCGATAATTCATATCCGTTTCGCCGTTATAGCTGCCCTGTATGAACCGCGACCCCTTTGTCATATTCAAAAACTCGTTTTGCATCTCTGAGTTTTCCGAAAGCCGATAATCATACTTTTCATCGGGCGAATCAACATACCAGTCAAAGTATGCCATAAGCTTTACCTGGGGATAGACCATTGGGATATAACCCAAGTATTGTTTAAGCCTTGTCAAGGCGAAATCGGACATACTCTCGCCCGTCTTGACAAGAGTGTGACCGCTTCCGAATTCGGATAACATTATCGGCTTGCGGTTGCCGTAAGTTTCGACAATCTTTTGTATTGCCCTCACGGGTTCAGAGCTGTCACCGGCTTTAAATGCAATCTGTGAGTTCCACGGCTGGGTCTTATCGCCCCGAAAATATTTATGTGCATATGACGAGATTCCCACCCAATCGACATATTCATCACCCGGGTAATAATCGTCCGTGTTTATATACCAGTTCGACACCTGGTTCGGACTCCAGACAACCGCGACATTCGAATTCCTGTTATGAAAGAAATCCGACACGTATCTGAATGCCGCTTTAATTTCGTCCGCCTCCGCTTTATTTTCCCATATATCAAACTCAGCGGCAAATCTCAAATACACGGGCGTGTCGGAATATTGAGAAAACATATCCGAAATATCCCTGAGATTGTCATCAAAGCTTTTGATTCGCCTTATATCATCGCCCTCTTTCGAACAGTTCAAAGCAAATTCAACAGCAAGATTTTTTGAATCCGCATCGCGCATCACGCCCTTGTTATATCCCGAAAGGCTGTCCCTTATCTCTTGATACATAAGAACCATTGACGCATTATCCGCCTTTGAGCGCGTCTCGGCGTTCGAACAAAGCCCGAACAGAACTCCGCTGCGCTTTTCGTTTTTCGCGCCGAAATACACACTCGGTCCGTTGTCTGTATACAATTCCGATTGTGACACGAACTGTCGCCGTTTTGCGTCAGACGTGATTTTATAATCGTGATACTCGTCACCAAAACGGCACACATAGTTATATTGTGCGTCAAAAACATCCGCCGCGCTGTCATAATCGCCGCAGGCGGCATAGGCGTTTCCCGTTTGCTCGAACGTATTGACAATCGTGTTTTTGGTGTCCGCGTTTGTCGGCTCGGTCAAAAGCAGACTCAAAATTCTCATACCATAGCACGCAACATTCCAATTATCACCGTTGTTCATCGCCCGTTCGTACTCCGATTTAAGCCCCCAAAATTCCGAGGGAAACTCATACGCGAACACGCAAGGCACAGCACCGCACACAACCGCTATGCAAATAAAAAGACTTATTATTTTCTTCATATAAACCTCCTGTATCTTTATATGTTTATACACGCGAGAATCGATTTTGTTACACTTTTTCGAAAAAATTTTAAAATTTTTAAAATTTGTCTTTTGTTCGCTTTGCAAAATCAATCAAATCGAACCCCGACAGATAATCAAACATCACGTATCTGCGTTCGCCGTCCAAATACGCCTCGGCTATCATCTTTTTATCGTTTTTGATAAAAACTTTCAAATTTTCCGTTTCTGCCTTTACCTGCATATAATCCGAGTCAATAAGCTGTGTTTTGTTCGAATAGCTGTCACCGTAGCTTTTTACGGCAAACGTTTTATCATCGATAAACTCAATTCGGCTGTAGCTCTGTACCGTCTCGGAGCTGCTGTATTTTCCGCAGATTTGCATTGAATTTAAGTCGAACCTTATCATATCGCCGTTTGCACAAAGCACAATCACCGCGTCACCGTTCGGCACAAATTTCATATCCGTTGGTGAAATCTCGTTTTTGTTAAACTCAATCTTGTTATAATCATCGACGCCCGACTTGTATATTCCGACAAAGCCGTTCGCCGACACAAACGCCGCCGTTTCGCCGTCTCGGCTTGTGCAAATCTTTTGAATTTCGCCGCTTTCGAACCTCGCCGTCTCGCCGCCCGATTTGACATAATTCATATCATACGAATTATTCTCGATATACCCAATCGCCGCGCTGTCGTCACCTTTTATGACATACGCCGCCGCGCTATCGCCGACCGAAAAATCGCCGACCGTTTCGGTGGGTTTGTATACGATTTTCCACTCATACTCATTCAAATCTTTTTCTATAATTCCGATTTTGTTATACAAACGCACTTTGTTATCACGGATTCCGACTTTGACATCCGATGAGCTGACCCATACATCGCCGAAACATTCTTTATATCCGTCCGACATATTTATTTTATTTGTCACAGTTCCGTCCTTGCCGATGATTTCAACAAAAGAATTATATTGCTTGTCCGTTCCGCAAAGTACAAACCTGTCACCGTCCGTTTCAACCGACCTTACCGATATGTCACACCCGAGCCTTGCCGCCGTCTTTTCCTTTTCCGTATCGTATATCACAAAATAATCCTGTTTCGTTTTGCTGTCGTCTTTTGGATATTCCGTATAATAAATACCGAACATTCCGCTGTCGAGCGCGCAAAACTGTGACGAATATTTGTGCTCTATATCATTCAGGATTTTATAATTTCCCGAATCGGCTTTGTGATATACGCTTATATTCGGCGAATTTTTACCTGCGTATGCAATTTTATAATCATCGCAAAACGCGATATACTGCATCGCATTTTGATTTGTGAATAAGCCTACTGTTACATATGTTTCGGGCGTAATAATGAAACATTGCAGACCGATTCTGTTTTCCGTTGCAACAGAGAACCAACTTGTATTCGGTTTATGCCACGCATTCAACGCCGATTCATCAAACGGAATTTGAACGTATTTTTCGCCGCTTTGTATATCAAACGCCAGTATTTCATTTCGCGTGATGACTATAACTCCGCTTTTCTTCAGCATATTTTGAGTTTCGCCGACTTCATCCTCTTTCTCATTCATCTTATGCGTCATTGTAAACATTTTATTAAGTCCAAATATCTGAGAGTTATCGCAATGATAGTCCGTCCGCCACTTTTCGGACATACTCTTTTTATCCGCACAGATAATTTTATAGTCATACCCGTTATCGGACACGAGCTTTTCTTCTCCGTCCGACGCATTAATGTATATATAATCGCCGCTTTCGTATACCGAATGAATTTTATCATCCTCTTTTATGTCAATCGGATATTCCGCCGCCGTCTTTGCATACGGATTTATCTTAAAAATCTTTCCGTCCTCGGGTGATATAACATACACGTTTCCGTCATCCGAAACGATACATTCCGATTCGTATGTATTAACCTTAATGTTAAAATCATCATCCGTTGCGATAACTTCGCCCGATTTGTTAAAACAGATAAAATTCCAAAAACTCGATATAAACACTGTGTCCGCATTATCACCGACACGGAACTTATCATAGTTATACGACCATTCCAAATCTTTTTGTACCGTTATCGTTCCGTCCGATAAATCAAACGCAATGAACTTTTTTCCGTTGCCCGCATATGCCGCCGAACCCGTGAGTATTATATCCAAACCGATATTTGATTTCTTTCCGAATACTTCCGTTGCCGAAAACGTCCGAATCAGCTCTTGTTTATCATAATCAATCAGATATATGTTGCCGACTGTGTCCGATGCGACAATCCTCGACCCGTCATCCGAAAACTCAACGGACTTGACATACGCCGATGCCGTGAACATCGAATTTATTACGGTCGGCTCGGTCGAATACGCACCCGTTGCTGCCGCAAGAACGCGCTCGGTTGACGGGTTTATAGGCATATCGTCATTTTCGTCCTCGGGCATCGCGGCAAGGGCGGTCTCTATTGCCTTTTTGGTCTCGGCGTTTTTAAGATACAGATTTGCCTGTTCGGTCAGAATCTCGGAATTTTTAATGCGCAAACTTTTGTTCGCTGCATTCGCCCTATTCTCATTCTCAACCGCAACCCTCATATTTTGCTCGGCTGTTTCGCGCTGGCGATTCGCTTCCTTTTCGTTCTCTTGCGCCGCCGCTCTCTGTTCGTTCGCCTCTTTTGCATTCGCCAGTGCGGCTTCGCGCTGGCGCTCTGCCTCGTTCGCGTTATCCTCGGCAATTTTTTGTTGCCGATTTGCCTTTTCTGCGTTTTCCTGCGCAGCCTTTTGCTGACGATTCGCCTCGGCAAGGTTATTCTCGGCAATCTTTTTTTGGCGGTTCGCCTCGGTTAAGTTATCTTCCGCTTTTTTACGTTGAGTATTCGCCTCGGTCAGGTTTTTGTTCGCCGCATTCCTTTGGCGGTTTGCTTCGCTTAAATTATCCTGTGCTTCTTTTGTCTTTTTCTCTAAATCGGCGTTTGTGTTCTCTAATGTCTTGTTCGTGTCGTCAAGTTCGGTGTTCGTTCGGTCAAGCTCATCATTTTTTTGGCTCAATGTCGAATTACTTTCGTTGAGCTGTGCCGTTTTTTCTTCGAGCTGTAGGTTTTGGTTGTTGATTTTAATGAGCATTGCGCTTGAATATGTCGTCAAGACCGTCATTGCCGCCACAATTGCGGCGGCGGTCGTCAAAATTCGCCTGTTATGCCGCCTTTGGCTGCGATTATAAAGCGTGTCGAATCCGCACCCGAGCATGGGCGCGGCAATGCGCAAAAACTCGGTCTTGAGCTTTTTGAGCGACTCTTTTTGAGTCGGTGCAGCAACCGACGCCGCAAGCGGCTCAACGATACGCTTTGAATACACGACCTCGCCGCCTTGTCCGCTTTGGGTAACTTCCTCACAGCAAAGCTCCGGCGGAAAGACCTCTGACGGCTCTCCCTCGGCGATGAGAGTTATTATATTTTTCGTGCTTCCTCCGTGCAGGGATTTAAAATAATTAATCTCCTCCATACACCATCTCGAATGCCTTGTTGTATTTGAACATACAACGATAAGATACTTTGAGTTTTCGAGTGCGGTTTTTATGTCACCGCCCAGGTCGCTGCTTGTCGGCAACTCGGTTTCATCTCTGAAAATTCGCCATTTTTCGAATTTTCGGCTGTTGTCCATCGACTTTGGCGGAACGTATCCCTCCAAAAGCCTTTGAAGCCTTTCGGCAACCGCCTTATCGAGCGTTGTATGCCTGTAACTTATAAATGCATCATAAATATAGCTGCGGCTCATTAAATCACAACCTTTTTCCGTCTGAATTTATCTGCAAATAACTTCCCCTCTGCGGAGCGCTTTTCGGCTTGTCCGACCGAAACAAGCGCGGTTCGCTCAATCCGTCACATCCAACAGATTTATAAATCCCGTGCTTTCAAAAACATCTCTGACCGCTTTCGAAAGGTTCCTTATCCGCACCTCGTTTTGCTCTTGCTCATCGATTTTTTGCTGCATATTAAGCAAGACCCTCAGCCCTGCGCTCGCCATATACGAAAGGTCTCTCAAATCAAGCGTGACAACCCTGTATTTCGCAAGGGCGTCATTTATTATTTCGTCAAAACACGGCGCAGAAAAAGTCCTTACCGTGCCGCCGATTGAGATGACCGCTCTGTCGCCCTCCGCGCTTTTAAGCTCTGACGAGAGCATTTCTTCGTTCATATATGTATATACGGTTTTGTTTCCGATTTTTTCTTTTTTGATGTCCATATTTTCAATCTCCTGTTATAATATTTTTTCCGTTTGTTATCAATAAATTTTTGTTCTCTTTTCAAGAATCAGGATATTCTGTCCGTCCGAATATCGGTATTGCATATCGTCCGTCTGACGCTTGGCAATCGAAATCCCGAATCCGCCGATGCCGCTCATCCGCAGATTCGCCGATTTTTTAATTCTCGTTCCCGTTGCGGCGGCTGTCGGGTCAAATTTTATGCCCCTGTCTTTAAAAACAAGACGGCACACTCCGCCGTTGATGATAAGGCTTACTTCCGCCTTGCCGACATCGCCGCCGTAGGCGTACATCGAAATATTCGCGAATATTTCGTCCGCGGCAAGCATAACCGATATTACAAAATCATCGTCAAAGCCTTTTTCAAACAGAATTTTGTTGATTTCCCGAGAAACGGTTTCCCACTCCCCGAGGGTAGAATTTATCTTCCATTCTTTAGCCTCGCTCATAATGCTCTCTCCTCTCTTGACTGTTAAATTATACACCCAAGTACGGGTTTTGTTACAGTTTTTTCGATATTTTTTTAAATTTTGTTACATCCGACCGTAAAATAATCTTTTATTCGTCATTAAATATCAAAAATTACCTACAACTTTTTTGCCTACATTAATATTATGTATGTGTAAATCAAATAAAATTTTGTATTTTCATCATCTTTTTTAAAATAAAGTGTAACATTTTTCGACTTTGCGTGTATATATATACATACAAGCAAAAAGGAGATACGCTTTATGAACTTTATACACAAGAACGATGAAATATACTTAATATCGTGTCTGAACACGAATTCGGTCACTCTTGCCGAAAGCATCCGCAGCCATAATATAAACGCCGTGATAATATTCACGAACGTTAAGCCATCTCAAAACGGTTATTCCGAGCTTTGCCGCTCGGCGCGCAGGCTCAAATGCAGGCTTACGGAAAAAGATATTCGCACCGTAAACCTTTCGCATCACAATCCCGAGGTTCCCGTAAGGGCAATCCTTGCGGACGATGACGAGGCGTCTAACCTGTCGGCAGCTCTTACTCTGACAGAAAAATTCAGAAACGCGATTACCGCCGAAATATATGTCTTTTCGTCAACAAAAGAATCCGAATGTATGCTCGATTCAATCGACAAAGGCAAGCCGACAGGCAAAATTCCGCCCGTCAAGGTTCGCCGCGTTAATTTAATAAGAACGCTTATATATACCGACCTTATCCGTAACTCTCTTTTTGACCGTGCGGTGACGGAGTATAACGAAAAAATCATTTCGGTTCTGATTGTCGGTATGGGGAGTTACGGAACGGAAATGCTCAAATCCGTTCTGTGGTGCGGTCAGATGCCCGGCTATGTCCTAAGGGTAAACGTAATAGATAAGTCGTCCGATGCCGAGAGCCGATTTTATATGCAATGCCCCGGTATACACAGCCGCGGCGACCGACCCATAATCGGCGAGGATTATTACGAAATCAACTTTTTCGGCAGCGTTGACGTTCACAATGAGGAATTTTTGAGTATTGTCAGGGGTCTATCCGACACAACTTTTGCATTTGTCGCCCTCGGTGACGAACAGATAAACATCGAAACGGCAATGACATTGCGTTCGGTCTTTTCGGGTCTTAAAATCGACAGCGGAATAAAGCCGCCGCACGGCAGGGGCGATATTCAAACGCCCAAGATTACCGCCGTTGTTCATAACGATGACAAATCAAGACTGCTCAATCAAAACCGTATTTCCAACTTTAAGGGTCAGTATTATAACATTGACGCAATAGGCGGAATATCCGACCTTTATTCATATGACAACGTTTTTTCGCCGCATCTCGAAAAAATCGCGTTTAACGCACACAAACAATGGGGCGATGCCGATTCGTTCAACAATTACGAATACAACCGCCGTTCGTCTGTAGCAAGCGCGATTCACAAAAAATATCGTGACGCGCTGTTACCCGACGATGCCGACCTGCGCGCAATGGCGGAACATATGCGCTGGAACGCTTACATTCGCTCGACCGAGGGATACAGCTTTGGCTATGTCTGTGACGACCTTGCTTTAAGACATTCGTCATTGGTTAAATACTCTCTGTTGAGCTCGGCGGACAAACAAAATGATGAACGTATGAACCTGTACGTTATCGAAAGTGCGGATAAAAAGTCATAATCTCTTTAATTGATTTTTATACCCAGCATCGTTATATCATCGTCCTGAACCGTCTTGCCCGAAAAGTTTATAACTTGCCTGCGCAAATACGCAATCAAATCTTTCATCGAGCCGCGGCTTTCGGTCGGCTCTTTGACGGGCTTTCGATTCATATACAAATCCACGGTTTTTAAAAGGCGTTCTTCGCCGAACATATCACCGTTTTTGTTTTGGGTTTCAGTCACGCCGTCGGTATAAAGCAAGAGCATATCTCCCTTTTTAAACTCGGTTTCAAACTCGGTATAGCCGAATTTTCGCCTTTTCTTTGAATAAAACGCCGCCAAGGGTATTCCCGAGCGTTCTTTTATCAACTCGGACGGCTTTCCATCTCTTTTTATTATCGGATAGTTATGCCCTGCGTTCACAAAGGTCAATTTCTCGGATTTTATATCGTATATGCCCGTCCACATCGTGATAAAGCGTTTTTGCATTGAGCTTTTGCAAAGCTGTTCGTTGACGGATTCAAAAACTTGCGCAAGGCTTTCGCCGCTTTCAAGGCGCAGCTTTATAAGGGTTTTTGACACCGCCATATACATTGCGGCAGGAATCCCCTTGCCCTCTATATCCGAAATCGAAAAACAGATTTTATCATCATCGGTTTTAAAATAATCATAAAAATCTCCGCCCGTTTCGTTCGCCGCGTCCATATCGGCGAACAAGTCCACGTTCGGAAATTCATCAAAGGCGGGATAATCGGTCGGCAGCATACTTTGTTGAATTCGGTATGCGGTTATTCTGTCCGACTGCATAATTCTGTTCTCATCGAGGAAACGCCTGTATTCGTCCGTTTTGCGTACCTCGGCTTTATACTTTGATTCAAGATTCAAAATAAGCCGACCCGTCACCTCGGCGAGTTTTTGAACCTCTTTGGATTTAAAATCCGCGACAAGGCGCGGATTGTCCTCGCTTATGTTTATTATTGCCTCTGTCAGCTCGCCTATCTCTTTTTTTACGCTCATAATGTCACCTCAAACGCCGCTTGGCGGATTGGAAAACCAATCCGCCGCACAGTTATGTATTATTTGAATACCGCGCGTGTATGCGCGAAATCTCCCTTTTGTATTTTTAAATTTCCTCAAACGAATGAGTGTCCGCACAGCCGGGACTTGATTTATATATGCTCCTTCCCGTTGCAAATATCATATGATATGTTGCCGCACCGTATGTAAAAAACTTTCTGCCGCACGCCTTACATCTGTATTTCTTTCCGAGCCACGCACCGCCGGCAACCTCGCTCAATTCGTCCTCGTTCATTTCTTCTTCCTCTTGAATGTCATACTCGTTTTTTAAGTTTTCGACATCTTCCGCCGTTGTACAATTATTTACCTTTTCCACAAATTCCTCATTGTTCATTAATTCTTCTATTTTTGTCATTTTTATAATCTCCCTTTTAATTTTTATTTTTTCTTTTTACTTTCTTATAATTTCATTAACTTTTCATAGAGCATATCCAGCCATGTCGGAACATTTACGCCGCCCGAAATATCGTCGAGACCCTTTTCGGATATTTCGACATCTCCTTTTTCGGTCTTGTCGGGATTTATGCTTATCACATCGTTGATTTCGTTTAGCGCAACGTTCAGGCCATATCTTTTTAACAGTTTTTGCAAATCCTCCGATGTTTCAACACGAGCAATCTCAACCAAGAACCTTTCGCTCGAAAAAAGCTTTTTAAGCTCTTCCGCCGTCACATCTCTCACCTTCCTCTTTAAGTATTAAATTTAAACTTTTTATACATCGCCGAATTCTAATAATTCATCTTTCTTCTTTTAAGCTCGCTAAGGCGCGGCATATTCGGCATTGCCGCCGCCCTTGTCATATCAAGTTCCTGTTCGGACAGCTCGGTGTCCGTCTCGTTCAAATACTTTTGCGCGAGCCTTGTCATCTTGTCTCTCGGGGGAACCAAAGTCTGCATATCGGCAATCATATATATAATTCTCTCTAATCTTGAATTATCGGTTCTGCCCCAATTCTCTTCGCCGCAATTGCCGCCACAGCACTTGTCCATCTTTATTTCACCTCCTTTCCAACCGGAATTTTTGTACAGTTTATACTTGTGTAACTCCCTGTCTGTTAATATATACACGCGAAAATTGATTTTGTTACACTTTTTTTGAAAAAAATTTAAAATTTTTCAAATTATTTGTCTTTCCGCCGTTTTTTTGAAATATCCGTCCTCTTTCATAAGCTGTTCGAACGTTCCTTCTTCTTCAATCTTTCCGTTGTTTAAAACAATTATCCTGTCGCACCCGATAACCGTGCTTAACCTGTGTGCGATAACAACACGGGTCACATTCATTGAGTCAAGGCTCTTGCACACCTTTGTTTGAGTAATGTTATCGAGCGCACTCGTTGCCTCGTCAAACAACAATATTTTAGGATTCGCCGCAATAGCACGCGCGATGAGTATACGCTGAATCTGTCCGCCCGACAGAGTGGCGCTCTCGTCACCTATCAGGGTATGCAATCCCATCGGCATTTCATCAATATCCTTTTCGAGTCCGACCGCCGCCGCTATTTCTTTGACCCTGTTATATGTAATATTCGGTGCGGTTATCGTTATGTTTTCATAAATACTGCCCGGTATCAACCCTCCGTCCTGAAGGACAACGCCGAGATTCTTTCTCAATTCCCTTTTGTCCATACTTTCCATATCGCGGCTGTCATAAAAGATTTTGCCGCTTTGCGGCTTTTCAAAACCGAGCAAAAGCTTAAACAAAGTTGATTTTCCGCACCCTGACGGCCCCACAATTCCTATATATTCGCCCGAGCGAATATGCAGGTTTATCCCGTCCAACACGGGTTTATCATCATATCCGAACCTTATGTTATTGAGTTCAATTTCACCGCTCAGATCCCCCGGTATTTCCGTTCCGTCCTCAAATTCGGGAACGTTTTCGAGAACAGGCTTAATCCGCTCGTACCGCGGCTTTAGCGATGTGAAAAGCTCAGCCTTATCCGCAAGGCTCATAACCGATGCCGAAAACATTCCGAAAAGCGATACGAACGCCATAAACGTACCAACCGAAATTTCGGGCGACTTAATCATAATTCCGTATAACACCACAGTAAATACGCCGTCGGCAAGGACGGAAAGCGACGCAGACAAAAGTTCGAGTCTGTCGCCCTTTATCACTGCCTTTCTGAACGCGGTGTACGGCTTAATATATTCATAAAGGGCGGCATCCTCCGCTGATGCCGTCCGTATTTTCGACACACCCGTAATCATCTGATAAAGCGTTGAGTTTACCTTGCCCGTAAGCTCGTTTTCACTCTTGCGATATTTTACTGCCGTCAGACAAATCCACACATACAACGCCGCATAAATCAATATCATCAAAAACGAAATCCTTGACAGGTTCGGCGAATATGCAAACATACGCACGCCGTATACAACGCACATAACCAAAACCGCCGCACCCGACAAAATCCCCTCGGTTATATCCTTTGTTATATTTCCGACATTCATTGTCCGCATCGCAAGGTCGGCGCTGTCATAACCGCCGTAAAAGCTTTCGCGAAAGCCGAAAATCCTGTCATACGCCGCGCTTTGAGCCGAGTACGACACACAGCTTGCCGTGCCGAACGAAATCAAATTTTTGACAACCGAAAACGCCGTGTTTCCCATAATAAACGCAGTAATCGCAAAACAGAATCGTATCAGAGCCGCCTTTTCGCCGCTCGGAATAAAAACGTCATATATTTTTTGGGTAAGCACGGGAATCAACAAACCGACCAGCGCCCCGATTAAAGTACATATAAATATTTTTATCAAATCGATTTTCTGAACCGCCGCCAAACCGAACTTTATCAAGTCCGAAACGGAAAGGCTCTTGTTTTCGAACGGACGATAAAACATAACCGCCCCAAACCCGAGCTTTTGTGCAAATTCGGAATTAACATTCACGCTTTCGCCGCTTTGTGGGTCATACGCGGCATAACCGCCGCCCGTTCTCGGAATACACGCAAAAACGCTTTCGCCGTCCGCCGAGTATACCAAAACCGCCCCCAAATCCTTTTTGTACCAACCATCGCCGAGCATTATATCCCTCGCCAAAAAATGTGAAATCCGAGCTATCGAATACACATCAACCGCATCACAGCCTTTTTTTATCTTTGAATAATCCGCAATAGGTATGTTTAAATACTCGCACAGCCGCTCCGATGCCTTATATACGCAATTCGCCTCTCTCTTATTATAAAAACGGCTTTTTGCCTTTTTAAAAACGCCGTCAATCAGATTCAAGCCGCCTTCTCTGAACCGCTCTTGCTCCATACTTGTGCTGTGCACAAATGCGTCCTCTTTTACGTTATTTAACCGATATAGCTCCGCAATACCCTCTTCAAAACCCTCAATGTAATAGTTCTTTAGATTTATGTATTTCGCGAAATTTTCGGTTGTTTCGCCGTCTGCCGCACCGTCCTCTCTGATTATTTCGGCGCTTTCGGCGGCAACGAACCCGAATCTCCATATCTTATTATCGCTTTTATAATACAGTGACGGCACAGTCATACCCGACCGAACTTCGCACAAAAATAAACGCCTGCCGTTTTTCGAACTTTCCGAGGGAATTATATACACAAAAACCGTTCCGTCCTTTATTTTGTATGCCGAATTCTCTGCAGAAAAATGAATTTGTCCGCCGCTGAGTTTTATTATCTCCGTCATTTTTCGCCCCCTTATACGTTTTTGATTATATCGGCGTACAAGCCGCCTTGCGCAGCAAGTTCGCGATGCGAACCTTTTTGTACTGCCCTGCCTTTGTCCATAACTATAATGCTGTCGCAATCGCGTATCGCGGTCAGACGATGCGCCACAACCAAACAAGTACAGCCGCGCTTTTTGATATTATCCAAAATCTTTTTCTCTACAATTGCGTCAAGCGCACTTGTCGCCTCGTCCAAAATCAAGACGGACGGATTCGTCACAAGCGCACGCGCAATCTCAAGTCTTTGACGCTGACCGCCCGAGAGATTCATTCCGCCCTCACTCAGCTTATAATCATACGCGCCGTCTTTTTGTGTGATAATATCGTGTATGCACGCGTCTTTTGCCGCTTTTATTATATCGCTCTCTAATATTCCGCTGTTCCACATCGTGAGGTTTTCGCGGATTGTACCCGAAAAAATCCGCGGTTCTTGGCTTACGCACGAAACGCTCGCCGCAAGAACCTCTTTCGGAATCTTATCTATACTCTTTCCGTCAAACAAAACCTCGCCCGACCATGGTCGGTACAGACCGCTCAATATTTTTGAAACCGTTGACTTGCCGCAGCCCGACATACCGATAAGGGCTATTGACTCACCCGATTTTAACTTAAACGAAAAATTCTTTATCAGCGGTTCATCGAGAACGCTGTACCCGAACGAAATATCCTTAACCTCTGTTTCGCCCGAAAGTTTTGACATTTTCGCTTTTGTATCCGCGCTGCCGCCGAACTTTTCATCCTCTTTATATTTATAAACATCCTCAACCCTTGCAATATCCGCTTTTATGATATGTATGCGGCGAACAAACCCGACAAGACTTTCCACGGGCTTTTCAAACCCGTCCGCAAGCGCCGAAAAAGCGGCAAGCATACCTATTGTCATATTTCCGTTCATAACCGAAACGCCGCCGAACGCAAGTATAATTATCGATGTCACCGCCGACATTACCTGCGGAATAACGGTTATCACCTGTTGAAAGCGGTTCGTTTTTTGTTCCGCCGATATGTTTCTTGCAAAATATCCCAAAATTCGGGTCGCGTATTCGTTTTCCGCACCCGACGCCTTTAACGTTGAGATAATGTTAAGCCCCGAACACAGCGCACCCGTCAGCTTTCCGTTATCCTGACGCGTTTTCATCGAAATATCCGACAGATATTGTGACCCGAGCTTTAGCGTGAGTGCCGAAACCGCCGCCGAGCACAGCACGATTAACGTTAAAATCGGGCTGTATAAAATCATAAGTGTCAGATAAAAGACGCTTATGATTAAATTCAAAACACTTTCGGCAAGCTCGCCGCTCAAAAAGTTGTTGACATTGTTATTATTCTCAACTCTGTCCGCCAAATCGCCGGCATAACGCTGTTCAAAAAACGAAATCGGCAGTCTCAAAAGATGCGAAACAAATTCATATGCGGATTGTAAAATCATCTTGTTTTGAAGGCATATCAAAACGCGTCCCCGATAAAAGTTTAAAAACACCTTTATCATAACAAAGGTCACCATAAAAACTATTGCGGTGTTTAGCCGCCGCATATCCGCATTTGTGTTCATATTATCGAGAATAAACCGAGTCGCCGCGGGAATCGCCAACCCCGGTATAACCAACAAAAGACCGATTAAAAGCAGCTTTAATACCGTGCCGCCCCGACCCGAAAGCCTGTCTTTCATAAACCCGAATACGGTGTTGTTTTCAGGCTGTCTTTCAAATTTATCCGTTGGCTTAAAAGTCAAGACTATTCCCGTGAACGCCTCGTCAAGCTCATCGAGCGAAAGCCTGCGCCTGCCTTGCGCAGGATCGTTTATGTACGCATATCCTCTCTTTATCCCCTCGAATACGACAAAGTGGTTAAAGTTCCAGTGGATAATGCACGGCGGCTCTGTCTTTATGAGCGAACCCGTTTCCTTTCTGTAACCGTGACATTCCAAGCCGTATTTTTTTGCACAGCGCATAAGATTCCCTGCGTTACATCCGTCACGCGAAACGCCCGTTTCTATTCTCATTTTCTCCGAACTCATATACCTTCCGAAATACCCGAAAATCATCGCAAGCGATGCCGCGCCGCATTCCGTGGCTTCCATCTGATAGACGGTCGGGGTCTTTACATATCTTTCTCTCACGTTATGCCGCCTTTCCGTATAGAATTGCAGCAATGATTAACAATATCATCCCGACAATAACAAGCCACCGCCCCGGGCGCAATATTTCAACGGGCTTGTCGAGCTGTTCGGGTGACGAAAGTCTCTCTATCGCTGTCTTTCTGTAAATATTCTTCATCTCAATCACCGCTCCCCCAGCCTTTTTTCGCCATATATGACCCGATTTTTTTGAGCGAACGCGTAATTATGACCCTGACATTGACGGGGGATATATTCATAATTTTTGCAATCTCTTCGGACTGTTTACCGCCGAAAAATTTAAGAATGAGAACCATTTGATTTCTCTCGGGAAGCTCTGTTATCGCCGAGGACAAGACGTTTCGGCAATCCTCGAGATATACCGCGTCACAGATAGCGTCACCCGTTGTGAACTTATCCGTTTCCTGCAGGATATTTTCATAAAATGCGTCAAGCGAAATATCGCTTTTCTTTGCACGGTAATAATTTTTGAGTTTATTGTTGACGATGACATAAAGCCATGTTCCGACCGAGCTTTTCTCGGGGTCATAGCTGTCGAAATATTTATAACACGCACAAAAAATATCCGCGGTCAGGTCTTGGCTCTCTTCTATATGATTCACTCTTTTAAATATGTACCAGTACACACGGTCATAATATTTGGTATAAAAACTTTCGAACACAGCGTCGCGCGAATCACCGCCTCCACCGCTTGAAACAAATAAATCATCATCGGCACTCTCGCTTTTGAACTCAAAAAAGTCATCCGCCGTGATGTCCGTATCATTGAACATTTCTTCAAAAACATTATTTAGTAAGCTATCATTTATATTTTGTGTTATTTGCATCTTGTCCGCGCACCCCTTATCTCCCGTATGTTACTAATGATTAATCAGCCATATCAGACGAATAATCCGACCGCTTTTAATCATCAATATTCTTTTGTTTAATTTCCCTGAATGCCCTCCCTGTGATAACCATAAAACAGATTGTGTCTTATCCCCGGTTAAATCAGAACAGACTATCAAACATATGATTTTTGAATAAACGAACAAATTTATGAAATTCAAAAATTATTAACTTATTCAAAAAACTTGCTATCAAACATAACTAATATTATGTGACGCAAAATATAATATTCATATAGATTTACTAACAGTATAACACATCATATTACAGATGTCAATATTTTTTAACAATTTATTACTAATTTTTTGCCAAATTATTTCTTTATGAAAAAAACAGATACAAAAAAAGCATTTGTGATTTAACACAAACGCCCGGCAATGTCAACAAACCATATTTCACGAAAAATTTCATCTTGATTATATCGCCGTCCCCCGGTTCCGCCATGTCTGCCGCGGCGGCAAAGAAATGAAATTTTTCGTGGATTTACAGTACTTTGGGCAAGATATTGTTACATTGCCTTAAATAACTTTTTCTGCAGCTTGAAGCAATTTGTGATTTAATACAAACGCTTTTTATTTTATTCACCGTCCGTTTTATCGGCGCGTGAATCAGTATTTCGTTTTTCTGGCGGTGCGAAATCGGACGCTTTTTTTACAGATTTTGCTCCCCTTTTATCGAATTTTTTATATCCGCCGCGTCTTTCGCCTTTGCCGCCTTTTTCCGACTTTTCGGTATTTTGTTCCGCATCGTTGCCGCGGTTTTTGTTATTTCGAACCGAACGGCGATTTTTATTCTTGCGCTGACCTTTATTTTTATTCGGACGTGCGCCGCCGTCACTCTTGCCGACTTTGCCGTCAGGCTCGGCGGTTATGATTTCGCCGCTTTCTTCGTTCATAAGCGCCGCGAGTTCCTCTGACATTTCGACGAGTTCATCTTTTTCCTCTGCGGCGGCATTATTATACCGTCCGCCCTTTGTCTTTATATCCTCAACCTTGTACATTCCGTAACGCGTAATGTCACCGTCATCAAACTTGACCCTTACCTCGCCTTTAAGCGTGGCAACGTCAACGATAATGCCGCGCCCGTCGGGCGTATCGGCAACCGTACCCTTTGACGGAAGTCTTTTGAGCATATCTTCATACGCATTCTGTTCGTATTGCAGACAGCACATAAGCCGTCCGCACACACCCGAAATTTTGGTCGGGTTAAGCGACAAGCCTTGTTCTTTCGCCATTTTGATTGACACGGGCTTAAAATCATCGAGAAATGTTCCGCAGCACACATAACGTCCGCAAATTCCGAAACTTCCGAGCTGACGCGCCTCGTCACGCACGCCTATCTGTCTGAGTTCGATTCTTGTATGGAATATCCCTGCAAGAGACTTGACAAGTTCGCGGAAGTCGACTCTGCCGTCAGCCGTGAAATAGAACAAAATCTTAGAACTGTCAAACGTGTATTCGACATCGACAAGCTTCATCTTTAAACCGTGTTCCCTGATTTGTTCGTTCGCAATGATAAAGGCATCTTTTTCTTTCTCTTTGTTCGCCTTGACCTGTGCGAAATCTTCTTCCGTTGCTACTCTCAAAATGGGTTTGAGCGGAGCAACAACCTCGGAATCATCGATATTTTTGTTGCCGATTACTATGTGTCCCATCTCAACGCCGCGAGCCGTCTCGACAAGAACACTTGTTCCGACTTTAAGTTTTTGTCCTTTGGGGGCAAAATAATATACTTTTCCTGCGCTGTTAAAGCGCACTCCTGTAATTTCTACCATGTATTTCCTCCCAACATTCCATCGCCATACACTGTACCGCAACGGAATAGTTTGCATTTTTATCTATCGCAAGCGAATATTTTGTAACCGCATCACATAACGCAAGTGCCGACGACTTTGTTATCGCCCTCGAAAACTTTTGAACCTCGAGAGCCTTGTCCGCGTTTGTTATAAACTCGGGCGAACCCCCGAATTTTAAACGCATAACATCCTCAAACCATGTTGTTAAAATACCGCTTAAATCTTTAAACCACGCATTGTTCTTTTTTAAAAACACAATCAGGTCATAAAGAGGTTTCTTTCGGCTTTCAAGACACGCGATAAGTTTTTGTATCAGCTCGTCTCTGAGCCGCGGTATGCTGTCATCGTTTTCAAGAGCCAGAGCCTTTCCGATACTTCCTCCGCTTATTATCGAAAGAACCTCGGCACGTTTTTTGTCCGCCATACCGTTGTCAATCAGGTATTTTTCAACCTGTTCGCGCGCGAGCGGCGATATGCGAACAAGCATTGCACGCGAACGGATTGTCTGCAAAAGGCTGTTGGCGTTTTTAACAATCAGAATTATTGTGCAATACTCGGGCGGTTCTTCGAAAACTTTAAGCAGGCTGTTCTGTGCCGGTATACCCATAAAATCGGCATCGGGTATGATATATACCTTTCTTTCGGCAAGATACGGCCTTGTATAAACATCGGTTTTTATCTCTCTGACCGCGCTTATCGAAAGCCCGGGCGTTTTCTTTTTGGTATCGCCGAATCGGGCGGGCGTGGCAATCGTTATATCGGGGTTATTCTCAATATCGCGGCTGCCGCCCGTTATCTTTGCAGCGAAAGCCTTTGCCAGCGAGAGCTGCCCTATACCTTGTTCGCCCTCGAATATATACGCATGGCTGACGGTGCCGCCGACAACCGCACCGCTTAAAATCGCTTTGACCTTTTCGTGGCCGATTACATTCTCCATTTCGCACCGTCACCCACTTTCAACATCTCGTTATCAAATATCAAATATATTAAAACTTGATACCGTTTCTTATATACTCAACCAAATCGCTGATTTTAACTCTTTCCTGTTCCATCGAATCCCGATGACGAACGGTAACACATTTATCTTCTTCCGAATCAAAGTCGTATGTTATACAATACGGCGTTCCTATCTCGTCCTGTCTGCGATAACGCTTTCCGATGCTTCCCGATTCGTCATATTCGCACATAAACTCTGACGCAAGGTTTGAATAAACCTCTCTCGCCTTATCCGAAAGCTTTTTGGAAAGCGGCAGAACCGCCGCCTTTATCGGCGCAAGCGCAGGATGCAGGTGCATAACCGTGCGAACGTCATTCTTTTCGGGGTCAACTACTTCTTCGTCATACGCCTCAACCAAGAAAGCCAAAGCAACGCGGTCTGCGCCGAGCGACGGCTCGATGCAGTACGGAATATACTTCTCGCCGCTTTCGGGGTCGGTGTATTCCATTTTTTCACCGCTGAACTCGCTGTGCTGTTTCAGGTCAAAATCGGTTCTGTCAGCAATTCCCCACAGCTCGCCCCAGCCGAACGGGAACAAGAATTCAATATCGGTTGTTGCGTTACTGTAATGCGAAAGTTCTTCTTTTTCGTGGTCGCGAAGTCTGAAATCTTCCTCTTTTATGCCGAGCGACAACAAGAAGTTCTTACAATAATCTTTCCAATATGAGAACCATTCCAAATCGGTTCCGGGCTTACAGAAAAATTCGAGTTCCATCTGTTCGAACTCACGGGTTCTGAACGTAAAGTTGCCCGGGGTAATCTCGTTTCTGAACGACTTTCCGACCTGTCCGATTCCGAACGGAATCTTTTTTCTCGATGTACGCTGTACACTCTTGAAATTAACAAATATACCCTGTGCGGTTTCGGGGCGCAGGAATATCTCGTTTTTGCTGTCCTCAGTTACGCCCTGGAATGTCTTGAACATAAGGTTGAACTTACGGATGTCGGTAAAGTTGTGCTTTCCGCATTCGGGACAGGAGATATTGTTGTCCTCGATATACTGCATCATCTTTTCATCAGACCAGCCGTCTGCCGAAACGCCTGCCGCGTCCTCGATAAGCTTGTCCGCACGGAAACGTGCCTTGCACTCTTTACAATCCATAAGAGGGTCGGAAAAACCGCCGACATGACCCGATGCAACCCATGTTTTGGGGTTCATAAGGATTGCCGCATCAAGACCCACGTTATAGGGGCTTTCCTGTATAAACTTCTTCCACCACGCGCGCTTTACGTTATTCTTAAACTCAACGCCGAGAGGACCGTAATCCCAAGTGTTTGCAAGTCCGCCGTATATCTCCGAACCCGGGTAAATAAAACCTCTGCCTTTACACAGCGCAACGATTTTTTCCATTGTTTTTTCTGTATTTTTCATTTTTTTCAACCTTTCTTAAAGTTAGTTTTATCTTATAATATTAATTAAACCGTTCTAAATAAGTTTTGAGATACGGTGTATAAAAATCGCAACCTCGACACGGCTCGCATAACCCTTGGGGTTCAGCGTTCCGTCACCATAGCCGCCCATAAGTCCCGCATTAATGCACGCCGCAAGCGGCTCTCTTGCGTAAAAGTATATATCGTCTTTATCCGTAAAGTTGTTGAGCACCGTTGTGTTCGGGATAGAGGTCAGCTTGCCCTCTTTGCTCAAAACGCGGTACGCAAGGCTCGCCATATCCTCACGGGTTATCTTTGCATCGGGGTCAAAACAGTTTCCGCCGACACCGCTCGCTATACCGAGGGCTTTCGCCATCCCGATTTCGTTATAATAATACTTGCCCGGATATACATCGTCAAAGTTATCGGTGAATTCAGCCGTCTTGTTCAAAACTCTGAGCAGCAAGACCGTATTGTCAGCACGGGTAATTTTTGCATCGGGGTCAAATTCGGTTTCGCTTCTGCCCTTGATAATGCCTTTTGCCGCAAGCTCGTTTACCGAATCCATCGCCCACCAATAATCATTCATATCGGTGAATTTATTCTTATATTCGCCGCTGTTTTCGGACGGCTTGTCCGCACTCAATGACGAATCCTTATCCGAAACGTTTCCCGTTACGCCGCTCTCCTCCTCAAGCGCAGGTGGTGTATCCTGCGTTTGAGATGAGTTATCGTTTTGTCCGTCACCGTTGACGAGTATTGCTCCGCCCGGTGCCTCTGCCGCTTCGCTGTTTACCTCTTTCATCAAAGCGTAAATCGCATTGTTCTTTATAAAGTTGTTATAGGTAAAGCAGCAATAACCGCTTATATTCGGGTTTGCCCGTCCGTTTAAGATATGCGTGCGCAGCTCGTTCACTCCGTTTTCGCCGCGCCATGCTTCGGTTGTACTCGATACGGTTCTGTATGCCGCCTCGCCTATGTAAAGGCGAACGCCCGTGCCCGCAACAACGTCCGACCACCAATCGCAAAGCACGCTGTAATCGGCAATTTTATAGCCTATGTTCCAATAAATCTGGGGCATAATATAATCAACCCAGCCGTTCTTGACCCAGCCGCGCGAATCGGCATAGATTGCTGTGTAAGAGCCGCCGCCGTTGGTATCGCTGCCCTCTGCCATATCGCTCTTGTTCGCCCAGATACCTCTCGGGCTTATACCGAATTGGATGTTTGCCTTAATCGAGTGCAATCTCTCGTCCATTGTCTTGACAAGCTTATCGACATTTGAGCGTCTCCACGCCGCTTTGTCGGGGTATTCATCTTTATAATACGCATATGTTCCGTCATCGTTATAACCGCCGTCGGGATAGAAATAATCGTCCATATGCAAGCCGTCAACGTCATAGTTTTGGACAATCTCTGCCGCTCCATCAACGATAAGGTCTATTGACGCTTGGTCGCCCGGGTTATAATACATCTTGCCGTTTGAATCTTGGATAACAAGATTCGGGTTCAACACCGCGGGGTTTTGCTTTGCAAGATACGGATTGTCCGCCGATGTATTTGTGATTCGGTACGGATTTATCCAAGCGTGGAGCTGCATACCTCTCGCGTGTGCCTCTTCGACCGCGAATTGCAGGGGGTCAAAGCCGTCATTGGGCGCAAGGCCTTGCGTTCCCGTCAGATATTTTGACCACGGAAAGATGCTCGATTTATAAAGCGCGTCACCGCAGGGACGAACTTGAAAGAACACCGCGTTAAAGCCCATATCCTTACAGTTATCCAAAATATTTATCAAATCGTTTTTGAGAACGTTCGAGTCGGTGGTTTGCTGAGACGGATAATCAATATTCGCCACGGTCGAAATCCACACACCTCTGAGTTCCTCATTGCCGTCGGCAAACGCCTTTGTTCCGTTCGGGGCATAAAACGCCGATGTCGAAAAAGCCGCACAAACGACCAGAATCAGCATCTTCATCAAGAACGAAAAACCTCCGTTCGCCTTTGTACCAAAGTTTTTATTCATACAAATCCTCACCCTTTCTAAAACTTGCGACAACGGCTTGTACCGCTGTCTGTTACAGTTTATGAACAAACTTTTTTGTTTAAAACCGGTATTATGTATTAATTTTAAAAAAATCAAAACACCAAGCAAATACCGACATAATCGACATTAAAATTCATCACATATATTAAATTGGTATTTACTCAAAAACATAAACCGTCAACAGTATATCATATTTTTGTCCGAAATGCAAGTAATTTCGCATAATATCCGTCAAGTTGTATTCCAAAGTAAAAAACAATGCCGTTTTTCGGCGATTGATTGTCGGCATACACTAAACCGATTCGGCTGCCGGCACCCTAACCGAAAGAGAGTAACCCGAACCCGCCTGAAAAG
>OIYO01000421.1_pt1 | contig 36054 bp, 29 predicted proteins | sample 1588191 | NCBI WGS metagenome assembly OIYO01 (sample SAMN03283275) | human gut metagenome | biome: human-associated habitat; material: feces | host: Homo sapiens | place: Peru | collected 2012 | reverse complement strand
GGAAAAGATCGCCCATCTGTGTGAATAGCGCTTTTGCAAGACGAAGAACTTGATAATAACTTTGCTTGCACGGTTTTTGTGTCAAATGCCGAAATCGTGTCGCACAATCGGCGTACGGTTGGTGAAAAAAACGAACGCCATGCGAAATGATACAAAACACAATGTGCAGCACCCCGCAATAATGTAGACTTACGGAAGTACAAAGGGTTTCGTAAAAAGTATTATTAAGGAGACAGTAATGAAAACCGCAAGAAAAACACTCGCATCTCTTCTTTCTCTGCTTATGGTTCTGTCTTGCTGCACCGTCCTTTTCCCCGCTTTCGCAGGCGCGGAAGGGCAGAACGATGATGTTGTCACAAAGGCCGTGATAAACATCGGCGCCGTAAACGATAACGGCTGGGGTAAAGATAATTATCCTGCGTATATCTATTACGGCAAGGATGCAAACTGCGCATCTGCCGTCGGCGGCAATTGGTTCACTTGGTGGTATAAAACCAGATGGACATGGAATGCCGAATCACATTCTTTTGTTGCAACGGCGCTTTCTTCCAACGGCGATACCGCATACGAGTCTTGGGTGCTCGACGATTATGAATTCGTTTCCATGATTTACAGCGGTACCGAAACCTATGCCGATGACAGAGATGCTCTTATGAATGTCGCTGTCGGCGACAAAGCATGGATCTACGGCTTTGATTTCACCAATGAAAAAGACAATGCTCTTATTGCTGACGGTGTATCTTCCGTGAAGCTTGCCCTCGGCGAAAAGCTTGCCGAGGGCGAACCGTTTGATATCGCAGAAGAAGCTCCGTACCCCGGCTACTTTACCGATGTTGACAACCCCGAGCTGCACGGGCTTGATAATCTTGCACGCGCGGAGGGTACAAGCATTACCTACAATAATGTTGATGCATCCGGCACCTACACCGGCGATATTGCCGACGGTACCGTCGGCCCGGCCGACTACACCAACACTTGGCGCGGATTCAGGCAGGATGGCAATGTCATGTTTGATTTCGGCTCTGTCAGAGAAGACATTGGCTCTGTCGATATCTTCACATGGCCGGCAAATAAATCCGGCATTGTCAAGCCGGAACGCATCGCCGTGGAAGCTTCCATAGACGGCGTGAACTGGTTTACGGCTTACGAATCCACGGATTTCTCCGCGGATAAATGGAACGCCAAAGACAACAATGCTATTAAAGAAACCATCAGCTTTGAAAAGCTTCTTGCGGGCAGATATATCAAAGTGACCGTGAGCGGCAGTTGGGTATTCGTTTCCGAGATACAGGTCAATGCTCACACCGAATATACGGGCGACGAAAATCCTCCCAAAGCAGTGATAAGTATCGGCGCCGTAAATGATAACGGTTGGGGAAAGGACGGCTATCCCGCATATATCTATTACGGCAAGGGCGCCGATTGCGAATCCGCCGTGGGCGGCAACTATTTTTCCTACTGGTATAAGATCAGATGGACATGGGATATGGACACCCATTCGTTCATTGCGACGGCACTTTCAGCCAAAGGCGATACCGCATATGAATCTTGGGTACTCGACGTTTATGAATTCGTTTCCGTAGTATACAGCGGCACCGAGACTTATGCTGCCGACCTGAAAGCCCTCACGAATGTCGTTGTCGGCGACAGAGCTTATATCTACGGCTTTGATTTCACCAATGAAAAGGCTGTTGATCTTATAGTTGACGGCGAATCTCCCGTGAAGCTTGCCCTGGGCGGAAAGCTTGAGGATGGCAAACCGTTTGATGTTGCACCTTATATGCCCGGCGATGTGGACGGGGACGGTGAGATTACAATGGTCGACTGCCTTTACCTCAAACGCTACATACTCGGCACCTTCAGCGGAAGTATACAACTTAAAAATGCGGATGTCGACGGCAACGGAAGGATCGACGCGATGGACTACCTCTATCTCAAACGCGGCTACCTCGGCACATTCGACCTTTCCAAGTTCGCATAAAATCACGAATAAAAAATACCAAAACCGAAAAGGAGCGCGTTAAGCGCTCCTTTTCGGCATAAAGGAAAATGATTATGAAAAAAACGGAAATTTCAAACGGGTCAAACCGGTTCGGCTGTCGCTACGCCGTCGGAAATGCGCACGCTGCGCTTGCAGCGGGACATGACCTGTGCATCGTGCGTGGCGACGATGACGGTGATCCCCTCGCCGTTCAGCGCGCAGAGCAGATCCATTATCGCCGCGCCGGTTTTGCTGTCGAGCGCGCCGGTCGGTTCGTCGGCGAGTATCAGCTTCGGCTTTGTAACGATCGCCCTTGCAATGGCGACACGCTGCTTCTGCCCTCCGGAAAGCTGGTTCACGCGCTTGTTCTTCTGATCCGCTATGCCGACCTTTTCGAGCGACTCCGCGGCAAGCTTTTTCGCCTGCGAAAGGCTTGTTTTGCCGAACATCAGAGGCAGCATCACATTGAAAAGAACGCTCCTGTCGCTTACCAGCGCGAAATCCTGCATTATAAAGCCGATGTCGGCATTGCGCAGTGCGGCGCGTCGGCTGTCCGAAAGCTCGCGCACCGCGCTGCCGTCAAAAAGGTATTCGCCGCTTTCAAACGTATCCAGCAGCCCGATAACATGAAGCAATGTGGATTTGCCGGAGCCCGACCTGCCTGTAAGGCAGAGCATTTCGCCCTGTTTTACCTCGAGGTCGATATCCTTCAGCGCGTGAAAGCGCTCCTTGCCGAGCGGGTAGTATTTGTTCAGACCTTTGATGTTTATCATATTAAAACTCCTATACCCGTGCGCGGGTGTACGCGCGTACCGGGGAATTGCTCCTGAACACGGAATATGCGATCAGAAACGCAAGCGAGACGGCAACGATAATATATGCGCCGAGCAGGGCAAACGTTGTGCCGTTAATTATGCCGCCGGCATTGCTGCCCGTGCCGAAAATTATCGGGTCGCTTATCCGCGCGGCGCGTGCATAAACAAGATATCCGAAGTTCAGCCCGAAGCCGACGATCGTCAGAATCCCGATCGCGGCGGCGGAATATCCGAAGCACCTGCGCGCGCTCGCCCCGCAAAGGTAATAAACCGCAAATTCACCGGACATTTTGTATATCGTCACGGCGACGGAGCTGATAAGCCCGAATGTCGCGATAACAAGCAGGAATATGGCGATGGGGAGGAAGGTGTTGAGCTGGGATTTTGTATATGCGCGCGTGTTTTCGAGTATCATTTCGCGCGGGATGAGCGTTCCCTCCGCCGCAAGCGCCTTGCGGGTGGCTGCAAGCTGGGAATCGGTGATCCCGTCCTTGTATTTTGCAAATGCGGTAAGCAGAATTTCAAAGAGCAACAAACTGAAAAAAACAATTTAAAAATAGGAGACACATTAAAAGTAAAATATGATGGATATGTTTTGAAGAGGAAATAGTTGGACTTATAAACGTGCCAGACCATGTGTATGATGTAAAAGATGAATCACAATTGTATCCAGACCACAAAACATTTGGTTTTGCTTATGCTTCAACAAGTGAATTAGAAGGCTATATAAAAAATAAAGTTATGAAAGAAATGAATAAGAACAAATAAAGAGGGCAGATGGATTTCTGCTCTCTTTACTAAAATAAATTTATTTTTTTGCTTAAAATCTATTGAAAAAATAGTATTTATGTGAGATAGTGTAAAAGAGAAATTGTAAATAAAAGGAGACAGACCATATATATGAAAAAAGTATCGGTTGTTATACCAATGTATTATGAAGAACAAGTGGCAGAAGAGTGTTATAAAAGGACATCCAAGGTTTTAAAAGAAATTTCAGATAAATATAATCATGAAATTATATTTGTAAATGATGGTTCTAAAGATAGAACATTGTCAATATTAGAAGAAATAGCAAAAAAGGATGAGCATGTGAAGATAATTTCGTTTTCAAGAAATTTCGGCCATCAAGCAGCGGTTACAGCAGGATTAAAATATGTGACAGGAGATGCAATTGTAATTATAGATGCGGATTTGCAAGATCCGCCAGAATTGATACCAGAGATGCTAAAAAAATGGGAAGAAGGATATGAAGTTATTTATGGAAAACGCAAAACAAGAGAAGGTGAGTCTGCGTTTAAATTATTAACAGCTAAAGCTTTTTATTCAACTTTAAATAAATTATCTGATGTAGAAATACCAAAAGATACGGGAGACTTTAGATTAGTTGATAGAAAAGTTGTTGATGTTATTAATTCTTTGCCAGAGCATAACAAATTTTTAAGAGGACTATTTAGTTGGGTTGGATTTGAACAATGTGCATTTGAATATGAGAGAAAAGAAAGGTTTGCAGGTAAAACGAAATATCCACTAAAGAAAATGTTGAAGTTAGCTTCTGATGGAATAATTAGTTTTTCAACAAAACCATTAAAAATTGTAGGTGGTCTAGGTATTATATCGGTTGTTATATCTATAATAATACTAATATATTCAATATTATCATTTGTGTTAAAGTGGAATAATTTAACTGCAGGTTGGACGTCGATAATGTGTACAATGACTTTTTTAAGTGGAACTATATTAATATCATTATGGATGATAGGGGAATATGTAGCAAGAATATATGATGAAACAAAACGGAAGACCTCAGTACATAATAAAAAAGACAATAAATATAGATGAAAGGAATATGTAAATGAGTGATAATAGATTATTAATAATAGATGGAAATAGTATAATGAATAGAGCTTTTTATGGAATAATGAGTTCTAGGATGTTGACTACTCCAGATGGAACATATACAAATGCTATATATGGCTTTTTAGCGATTTTATTTAAAGAATTGGATGATTTGAAGCCAGATTATATAGCAGTAGCATTTGATTTAAAGGCACCTACACATAGACACAAAATGTTTGATGGATACAAAGCGACAAGACACGGAATGCCAGATGAACTTGCACAGCAGATGCCTATAATTAAAGAAATTTTAAGAGACATGAATATTACGATAATTGAAAAGGAAGGTTATGAAGCAGACGACATTTTAGGAACAATGTCAAGTAGGGCAGAAAAAGAAGGATTGAATGTAACTATACTTTCTGGAGACCGAGATACTTTTCAACTAGCAACTGATAGGGTAACAATTAGAATCCCTCGAACAAAGGCAGGCAAAACTGAGGAAGACGACTTTGATAAAAAGAAAATAGAAGAAACATATGGAGTAGAGCCAAAACAATTAATTCAAGTTAAAGGATTAATGGGCGATACTTCTGACAATATTCCAGGAATCCCTGGCGTAGGAGAAAAAACAGCATTAAAATTGATTCAAGAATATAAAACAATAGACAATATATATAAAGCTTTAGATGACGGAACTGCAACAATAAAAGGAGCATTAAAAACAAAAATAGAGAATAATAAGGAATCTGCACTTATGTCTAGAACACTTGGAGAAATTCTTTTAGATGCTCCTATTGAAGAATCGTTAAATGATTTAAAAAGAAAAGAATGGGATACTGACAAAGTAACAGCAAAATTTAAAGAGCTACGTTTTAATAGATTTCTAGATAGATTCAATTTAAACGATATTAATTCAAATACATCTAAAAAAACAGCAAACATAGAAGATTTATTAAATGTTGTAAGTATAGATGAAAAAAACGAAACTGAAATAAATAAAATAATATCGGAAATTAAAAACGAAAAAGAGATAATATATCATCTAAAATTTGAAGATATAGATAGTGATAGAGTTATAAATAAGTGTGTTAAAGCAATAACAATATATAATAAAAAAGAAAATAAAGCCACGTTTTTACCAATGAAAGAGGATGAGTTAATTAAATATTTTAAAGATATTTTTGAATCTACTGAAATAAAAAAAGTTGGCTATGACTTAAGTATAGATTATGTTGTATTACGCGAGTTAGGAATTGAAACTAAAAATTTATATTTTGATGCAGAAATTGCTGGATACGATCTGAATCCAACAAATAAAAATACTTTAGAAGAATTGTCAATTTCATATTTAAATATAGATATGGAAGAATATATTGCAAATAAATTTGGTGAGAATCTGGCGGGAAAAAGTAAACAGATAAATTTATTTGAAATGCAAAATGATGAGGAAGAAAAGAGGGACTTTAAAAAAGAAAAATACAGCGAAGCTCTAAAAGTGTATGTGATAGGCAAACTACTAGAAACTACTATGAAAGAGTTAGAAGAAGTTGGTAGTATTTCGCTATTTAAAGAAATTGAAATGCCATTAGTAGAAATTTTAGGAAGTATGCAATATGAAGGAATGTATGTAGATAAACAAGCATTAAAGAACTTTGGGGAAGAACTAAAAAGTCAAATAGGTACACTAACAAATCAAATATATGAATTAGCAGGAGAAGAGTTTAATATAAACTCACATCAACAACTAGGAAAAATATTGTTTGAAAAATTACAGTTACCTTCAAAAAAGAAAACAAAGAGTGGATACTCAACAGACGTAGATGTTTTAGAGAAAATAAGATTAGAACATCCAATAGTAGAAAAAGTTTTGGAGTACAGAACATTAACAAAATTAAATTCTACTTATGTTGAAGGATTAATACAATATATAAATCCAAAAACAGAGAAGATACATTCGTATTTTCATCAAACAATAACTGCAACGGGAAGAATAAGCAGTACAGAGCCTAATTTACAAAACATTCCAACAAGAGCAGAACTAGGAAAAAATATAAGAAAGGCATTTAAACCACAAGAGGGAAATGTATATATAGATGCCGATTATTCACAAATTGAACTTAGGGTATTAGCACATATTTCACAAGATGAAAATATGATTAGTGCATTTAAGCATGGAGAAGATATTCATAAACAAGCAGCATCTAAAGTATTAAATATCCCGATAGAAGAGGTAACTAAGGAACAAAGATCATCTGCAAAGGCTGTTAATTTTGGAATTGTATACGGAATTAGTGATTTTGGTTTAGCAAATCAATTGGGAGTAAGTAATAAACAAGCCAAAGAGTATATATCACAGTATTTAGAAAAATATAGTGGTATAAAGCATTTTATGGATGATATAGTAGAAAGTGCAAAGGCTAAAGGTTATGTAGAAACATTATTCCATAGAAGAAGATATGTTCCAGAACTAAAATCTAATAACTATATGGTAAGACAATTTGGTTCAAGAGTTGCTATGAATACACCTATTCAAGGAACTGCTGCTGATATAATGAAATTAGCAATGAAGAATGTATATACTGAATTAAAGAAAAATAATCTGGAAGCAAAAATAATTTTACAAATTCATGATGAATTATTAATAGAGGTAAGCAAAAAAGATAAAGAAGCAGCAAAAGAGATTTTGAAAAAGTGTATGGTAGAAGCGGCTAATCTTTCTGTACCATTAGAGGTTGAAATATCAGAAGGAACAGATTGGTATGAAGTAAAATAAAACAAAGGAGAGAAAATTTTGCATAAATATTTAAAAATTACAATTGGGGTTATATTACTAATAATATGCATAATTGCAATAAAATTCAGCAATGTATACAATATAATATTAAAGCAAATATATCCAACAAAATATAGTGATTATGTTGAAAAATATGCTAAAGAGTATGATGTGGACCCATTACTTGTATATTCAATAATAAAGGCTGAGAGTAATTTTAATGAGAAGGCAGTTTCAACTAGTGGAGCTAAAGGCCTGATGCAATTAATGGATGCAACGGCTATAGAGATTGCGAATAAGGTAGATGAACCATTAGCTGAGTCTGAAAATTTGTTAGAACCAGAAAAGAATATAATGATAGGAACTAAATATTACGCTGAACTCCAAGAAAAATATTCTGGAAATATGCTTTTAGCCCTTGCAGCGTATAATGCAGGAATAGGAAATGTGAGTAATTGGATTGAACAAGGAATTGTAAAATCTGACGGGAGTAATATAGAAAATATACCATTTAAAGAAACAAATATGTATGTGAGAAAAATAATAAATAATTATAAAATGTATCAGAAATTATATTAAGTAAATTCTAAATAAATAACTATTGCAATAAACATTAATAAAGTGTATAATGATATACGAATTAGGAGATATAATTATATTTCCTTAATAACGCTTCTTTTTATAAAGGAGAAAGTATTATGAAAATCTTTTTAAAAACGTACAGGTCAATTATTATACTTTTGGTTGCAATAATAATTGGCGCTATTTTAGGGATAGCATTTAAAGAAAAAGCAGCCGTTCTAAGTCCCTTAGGGGATATCTTCTTAAATTTAATGTTTATTGTTATAGTTCCATTAATATTCTTAAGTATTACCACATCAATTACTAAGATGAAACAGCCTAAAAGATTAGGCAAAATTATGATAACGATAATAGCCACTTTTGTAATTACTTCTTTAGTTGCAGTGTTTGTTGGTGTTTTAACTACATACTCATTCAAACTTGTGAATACAGAAGATGGCGAACGTATAAAGAGTTCACTTGAGGAAGAAGCCAGTGTTTCGGAGAAAAATGAAGATGATACTTCAATATTACAAAGAACTGTTGATACTTTAACTGTGAATGATTTTTCAAAGTTATTTTCTAAGAGTAATATAATTGCATTAATAGTTGTTTCTATATTGGTGGGAATAGCTATTAATATGACAGGAGAAAGAGCAAAGCCACTTCTTGATGTGTTGAATTCTACATATGAAGTTGTGATGAAGCTAATAGAGATTATTATGTATTATGCTCCAATTGGGTTAGGATGTTATTTTGCATCTCTTGTAGGAACCTTTGGAGGTATAATTGCTGTTGGATATTTAAAAACTTTCGTTTTATATACAATAGTATCAGTGTTATTCTATGTAGTAATATATTCAGCTTATGCAGTGATTGCAGGAGGAAAAAGAGGATTAATTGCATTCTGGAAGAATATAATTCCAGCAACAGTAACATCACTTGCAACATGTTCATCGGCTGCATCTATACCTGTAAATGCAGAAGCTTCTAAGAAGATAGGAGTTTCACCAGACATTGCTGAAACCATAATACCTCTAGGAACTAGTTTTCATAAAGATGGTTCTATTATAGGTTCTGTGTTTAAAATAATGTTTTTGGTGTGCTTATTTGGAACTAATCCGGGAATAGGTCAAGTAATTGTAGTTGCATTAATTGCAAACTTATTGGTAACGGCAGTACCGATTGGAGGAGGAACAATTTCCGAGATGTTAATTCTTACGATGATGGGATTTCCAGTTGCAGCTTTGCCAATACTTACTATAATTGCAACGATAATAGATCCACCTGCAACAATGCTAAATGTAATAGGAGACACAAGCTCGTCTATGCTAGTGGCAAGAATTGTAGATGGAAAGGAATGGATGGATAAAGGTAAACAATAATAAGAAGATATAAGTAAATAAAATGAGAATATAAGTTTAATTAAATTAAGAAGATAAATATAAGCAGTTTAGAGAGTCTAGAATAATATGGACGCTAAACTGCTTTTTCAAAATTTCTACTTTTGTTCCATTAATATTCTTGACAGAATAAAATAGTATGATAAAATTATACAAGATAAATTTAGGTCTGGTATGAACTAAATATAAGAAATGAGAGTGGAGAATGAATCAAAAAAAACAACTGTTAAAAAACACGATTATAATTGCAATTGGTAAGTTAAGTACACAGATTATTTCATTTGTGTTGTTACCATTGTATACTTCAAAATTGAGTCCAGCAGAGTATGGAACATACGACTTTTTGGTAACATTATCTATATTTCTATTACCAATAATTACATTGCTAATGGAAGAGTCTATGTTTAGATTTCTAATAGATGCTGAAAATGTGAAAACAAAGAAGAAGATAATTACAGCTACAGTATCTTATATGATTTTTGGAAATATTGTATTTACAATATTAGCTGCTATTGTTATGGCTATTATACATTACGAATATGCGTTACTGTTTATTTTATTTGTAATATCTAACAACCTAATTGCATTAAGTAATTGCCTAGCAAGAGGCAATGGAAAAATAAAATTATATTCGCTATCTAATTTTATTTTGGGTGCAATGACTATAGTTTTAAATATTATATTTATAGTACCTCTAAAAATGGGAGTTAATGGACTTTTATTAGCAAATACAGTAGCAAATACAGCGACTGCTTTAATAATGTTTGGAAAGTTAAACCTTAAAAAATATATTAGCAGAAAGACACTAAGTAGAAAAGTGTTAACAGAGATGATACATTATTCTGTACCATTAGTTCCAAATAATATATCATGGATAATAATAAGTTTATCAGATAGATTAATGCTTACTTGGATGAGTGGATCTGATGCAAATGGAATATATTCAATTGCAAATAAATTTCCAAATATAATATACACATGCTATGGATTCTTTTCTACAGCATGGAAAGAATCAGCTGCTAGAATTTTGAAGGAAGATAATAAAAAGGCTTATTATAACAGTATATATAAAGATGTTAAAGTGTTTTTAAAAGCAATTGTAATTGGATTAATTGCAATAATGCCTTTTGCTTTCCCAATTTTTGTTAATTCTAGTTATAATGACGCATATGTATATATTCCAATATTAGCAATATCTATATATTATACAAATATGTCTAATTTTTATGGAGGAATATTTACAGCATATAAAGATACAAAAATAATGGGAACTACAACCCTATGGGCAGCGGTTATTAATATTTTAATTAATATATTCTTTATACCAAAATTTGGAGTATATGCTGCTTCATTTTCAACATTTATATCTAATTGGTTAGTATATTTATATAGACGTGTTAAGTTAAGAGAATATATTAAGCTAAATGAAAGATTTGATCCAATATTCTGGCTGCTATTAGTTGGAGTATTGTTTACGTACTACTTAAATAATATGCTAGTGAATGTGATAGTATTTTTAATTGTATTAGTATACTGCATATACACAAATAAACAATTCTTGTTAGGAATTTTGAATGGAATAAGAAACAGAAATAAAATTGAGATAAATAAGGCATAGTTTTGTAACTATAAAGAAAGGAAAATGGCTTATTATGGATATTAATAAAATAGCTGAATTGCTAAAAGTTAATATACCCGAAGAAAAGATTTTTATAAATGAACCTATGAGCAAACACACAAGTTTTAAAATCGGTGGACCAGCAGACATTTTTGTTAAGGCAAGTGAAATTAGTCAAATAGAAAATGTTTTAAAGGTATGCAGGAAAAATTCTATACCTTTAACAGTAGTCGGAAATGGTAGTAACTTACTTGTAAGAGATAAAGGAATAAGAGGAATTGTATTAAAAAATTGTATGAATCAATATCGCATAGAAAAAAATGACGAAGGTGCAGAAGTATATGTAGATGCAGGTGTGCTAAATGCAGTTTTGGCACAGGCTCTTATGAAGGAAGGGGTTACAGGCTTTGAATTCGCTGCTGGAATTCCAGGAACTGTTGGTGGAGCCATTTTTATGAATGCAGGAGCTTATGGTGGAGAAATAAAAGATATTATAAAAGAAACTACTTTTATTGATTTAGAAGATGGAAATAAAATAAAAACCATAAGCAAACAAGAGCAAGATTTTGCTTATAGACATAGCATATTTGAAAATAGTAAAGCTATAATTATAGGTGCAAAATTTAATCTAAAGAATGGAAATATAGATGATATAAAAGAAAAAATGAATGCAAACTTGTTATCTAGAAAAGATAAACAACCGATTGAAAATCCAAGTGCTGGTAGTACTTTTAAAAGAGGCGACGGATTTATAACTGCAAAAATAATAGATGAATGTGGATTAAAAGGATTTTGTGTAGGAGATGCAAAAGTGTCAGAAAAGCATGCAGGATTTGTTGTGAATACAGGCAATGCAACAGCTAAAGATGTTATATGTTTAATAGAAAAAATAAAAGCAGAAGTATACAAAAAAACAGGAAAACAAATAGAAACAGAAATAAAAATTATAGGAGAGTAAATTAAAAGATTCGATAAATTTATTCGTGTACAAAATCTGTATAATTTTTTATTTAAAAGAATGAAATATCCAGAAGTAAACGAACTTAGAAAGGAATTGAAATTAAAGTGAAAAAGTTTTTTAAATGGTTTAAGTCAGAAACTAAAATCAAAAGATGGATTTTATTAATATTAATAGGAATTGTATTGGTATGCTATGGTGTTGCTAAAATATTAGTAACACAAGAACTAAGTGTAACAACACTGATTCGAATTGTAGTATCTTTCACAATAGGTTTTACCTTTACAATATTAGGAATTGTGTGCATTCAAAAAAGAACATTAGAGTTATTGGTTCAAGAATCTGATACCAGAAATATTGAAGCAAAGAGCAATGTGAGTTCATTAATATTTAATAAAAGAGTATATAATCAAGGACCTAAAGTTGTTGTAATAGGTGGAGGTGCAGGACTTAATTCTGTATTAAGAGGCCTAAAAAATTACACAGATAATATAACTGCAATAGTTACGGTATCAGATTATGGTGCTGATAAAGCAACAAAAGGTTCAGAAGCATCAAAAGCTAATCCAATGGATGATATAAAAGATAGTTTAATAGCGCTTTCTGCAAATGAAGATAAGATGTCTAAATTATTAAACTTAAAGTTACAAGAGGGGGATAAGAACTTAAAGTTTAGCGATTTGTATTTTAGTGCTATGGAACAGGTTGTAGGAAACTTTACAAAATCAGTTGAAGAATCTAAAAATATATTAAATATAACTGGAAGAGTTTTACCTGTTACATTAGATTCTATTAAAATTTGTGCAGAACTTGAAGACGGAACTGTTGTTGAAAGCAAAGAAAGAATACCACAAGTTGTTAATGAAAAAGTAAGTAGAATAAATAGAGTTTATATTTCACCAACAAATTGCAGAGTCGCTCCAGGAGTTATAGAGGCGATAAAAGAGGCTGACAGTATTGTAATAGGACCAGGAAGCTTATATACAAATGTTATACCAAATTTATTGGTACCGGGGGTTTCTAAGGCTATCAGAGAGTCCAAGGCATTTAAAATATATGTAAGTAATATAATGACAGAGTTTGGTCAAACTGATGATTATACGTTATCAAAACACATAAAAGCAATAACAGACCATGCTGGAAAAGGAATAGTAGATTATTGTATATATGATACAGGAGAGATTGTTCCTGAATATATTAGAAAATACAACAGAGAGGGTTGCGAGTTAGTAGAGCAAGATGTTGCAAATGTAAAAGGATTAGGAATAAAGTTAATACAAAGAAACTTATCGATAGTTGAAAATGGAGCAATAAGACATAATTCTGATGCAATAGCTACAGCAATAGTTCAACTAATTTGTGATGACCTTAAATTTAATGATATGCAAAATAATGCTCAGTATATGATGTTGGATACTAGAATAAAGAAAACAAGCAAGAAATTGAAAAAACAACAAAAGGAAAAAACGAGAGAGAATAAATCTAAAAAAGTTGGAGAAAAAAATAGAAAAACGAGCAAGTTTTATGAAAAATACAATGACAGGATTATATCTATAAAAGAGAGCTCAGAACCTAAAAACAATGATAAAAGAAGAAAAGTGGAAGAAAAAAAGGAAAGAAATACTAGCAAAAGAAATCATAATATAGAACCACCAAGCGAGAGTGTAAAAAAACAAAGAAAGAGTACTGAGAAAACAATGTCAACTCGAAAAAACAGTACTTCAGGGCGAAGCAAAAGCAAGGCAGAAAATCGACCAGAATTAAAATCTAGAATAGGCAATATAAACGAAAATAAGGACGTACTGGAAATATTAGAAAAGATGAGAAAATAAAAAAGTAAAGGAAAACGATAGATGAAATATAGTGAAATAAATTCAGAGATAAAAAAGCAATTAAATAGAGAATGGTTAATAACAAATGGAATAGGAGGATTTGCTAGTCAAAGTGCATTAGGTGCAAATACAAGAAAATATCATGGATTATTAGTTGCAGCACTTACTCCTCCTGCAAGAAGATTCTTAGTGTTATCAAAAGTAGATGAAAGCATTGAGATTGAAGGAAAACATTATGGTTTGTTTACTAATATAAGCAATGACTATATGTCTGAAGGCTTTAAATATTTGGTGGATTTTAATAAAGAGTATATTCCAATATATACATATAAAGTGGAAGATATTATAATAAAGAAATTTATTTGTATGAAATATGGAGAGAATACTGCTACAATATTATACAGAATAAAAAATCAAAATAAAAATGCAAAGTTAACACTTGCACCAATTATAAATTTTAGAGATTTTCACACAGTAAATAATGAACATGAATACAAGCTTAAACAAACACATGTAGGTACAAAAGTTAAGATGATAGTGGACGATAATTCACAAACACCAATATATATGCATTGCTCAGATGGAAGATATTTTAAACATATAGATGATAGATTTAATAATATGTTTTATCCAGTAGAAGAAGAAAGAGGATTTACAGCAGAGGAAAATCATATAGTACCAGGTGTTTATAATATAAATATTTATCCAAATGAAGAAAGAGATATAACCTTTGTATGTTCTTTAGAAGAAAATATTGAAGAAATTGATGCTGTTAATGTTATAAACAAAGAGGTAATGAGATTAAGCGAAAATATTTATGATACATACTTAGTAAATAATAAAATGAAACTAGAAGATAAAAAGATGATTCGAAATTTGATAATTGCATCTGATAATTTCTTAGTAAATAGACCAACTTTTGGACTTCATACAATTATAGCTGGTTATCCATGGTTTTTGGATTGGGGAAGAGACACACTTATATCTTTTGAAGGGTTATTGTTACTAACTAAAAGATATAATATGGCGAAAGAAGTATTAAAAACAAATATAAGGGATATAAAATTTGGACTAATTCCAAATGGATATTCTGGATATGATAATAGACCATTATATAATAGTGCTGATAGTTCATTACTATTATTTGAGCAAGTTATAAAATATTTGAATTATACAAACGATATGGAATTTGTAAAAGAAACGATGTATCCAGTGATGGAGAAAATAATAGATGCTTATTCTCACAAAATAGATGTAGATGGTAATAACATTTATTTAGATGAAGACAACTTAATATCTGCGGGAACTGAAAGCACACAAATAACATGGATGGATGTTAAAATTGGAAATTATGCAGTTACTCCTAGAAACGGAAAAACTGTTGAATTAAATGCGTTATGGTACAATGCGTTAAAAATAATGGAACAATTATCAAATAAAATAGAAAACAAAGAAAAAAGTAAAGAATATGCTGAAATGGCAGAAAAGACTAAAGATTCATTTAACAAAAAGTTTTATAATGAGGCAAAAAAATGCTTATATGATGTTCTGGGCGATGGCAAGATAAGACCTAACCAGTTATTTGCATTGAGTCTAACGTATCAAGTTGTGGATACAACATCGGAAATAGCAACATATATAGTGGATACAGTAAAGGAAAAATTGCTAAATAGTTATGGTCTAAAAACATTAGCAAAAGGTGAAGAAGGATTTGTGGAAATATATGAAGGTGATAGCTACAAAAGAGACTCTAGTTACCATCAAGGAATAACATGGCCATGGTTATTAGGACTATACTATAATGCTTTGAAAAATATCATAAAAAATACTAAAAATAAAGAAGATAAAGAAAGATATAGTAAAGAATTAGATGATTTAGTAGAAAATACTAAAACTACATTTAGAAAAGAAATGAATGAAAGGTCTACAATTGGTTCAATAAGCGAAATATATGATTCTGTAGAGCCTTTTAAAGCAAGAGGAGCATTTGCTCAAGCATGGAGTGTAGCAGAAATTTTAAAAATTATCACAAGATCATAGATATATTTATTAGTAAAGGTAAAAGGGAGTGAGGAATGGATGGAAGTTACAGCATTAGAAAAAGAGCTAAAAGAAAATAAACTTAGATCTCTATACTTGCTATATGGAGAGGAAAGATTTTTACTTGAGAATTGTTTAAATAAAATTCAGAAAATTTTTGGAGATAAAATTAACGGTATAAATTTTATAAGTTTAGATAGCTCAAATGTTGGCAATATTATATCAGACATTCAAACTCCTGCTTTTGGTTATCCCAAGAAAATGATAATTGTTAAGGAATCTGGATTGTTAAAAAAGAAAACCAAAAGTAAGAAAGGTTCAGATTCAAGCAAAAAGGATACTAAAAAAGATGAAAATAAAGACACAATAAAAATAGCTGAGTATATAAAAGAAAATATAGATGAAATAAATGAATCTGTAATAATTGCATTTGTTGAAAGTGACATAGATAAAAATGAATTATATAAAGTGATTGAAAAAGATGGTGTAGTTTGTGAGTTCGCAAAATTAAAGCCTAATGATATTGTGAGAAAATTAAAGGCTATATGTAATGCATACAAAGTAAATGTGGATGAACCAACTTTAAGATATTTTATTGAAGTATGCGGAACAAATATGCAAGAACTGATAAACGAAATAAGAAAGCAAATAGAATATGCAGGAGAAAATGGAACAATAACCAAACAGAGTATAGATAAGCTAGCAACAAAACAATTGGAAAGTGTAATATTTGATTTAACAGACAATTTAGGAAAAAAGAATATTCAAGTTGCTCTTAGTGTTTTATCAAATTTGTTGTATCAAAAGGAACCAATACAAAAAATATTGATAACATTATATAATCATTTCAAGAAATTATATATTACAAAAATAGCACTAAAAGAAAATAAAAATATTGCGGAGAGCTTACAATTAAAGCCAAATCAGATGTTCTTAACAAGCAAGTATACGATGCAGGCAAAATATTTTAAAGAAGCGGAACTAAGAAATGTTTTACAAGAATTAATAAATTTAGACTATAACTCAAAAAATGGCAACATAGATGCAACATTAGGATTACAAACAATATTATGTGAATGTTGTTCATAAAAAAATGAAGGGCGGCTCATTATTATGAGCCGTCCTTTGCGAGAGAAGCAATATCGTGGAAATATCCTGAAAGGATTTTCTGATACTGCTCAAAGGTAAATTCTACCATTTGGTCTGTAGAAAATGTTTGTAATCTCCAATTGTCCTTTGAGGTTCTCATAAGAGAAATAGTGCTTATGCCAAGTGTACCATAAACATATCTTACAATTGTTTCTGGTTTTACAATACCAGGAAAAGTCTGTTTCTTTTTTGATACAACTGACTGTCCTAAAATCTCCTGAGCACAATTGGAAAGGAGACCTGCGTATTCTGCATAGCTTAACGAAAAAGTTGCTGTGTCAGAAAAGATAGGAAGCTTCCAATTTCCGTTATTCGTTCTGCCAAGTGTAATAGAATGAATTCCAGGTGTTTCATAAAAGTATTTTATGATTGTTACTGGATCCAAATTACCTGGCAAAGTGATGTATTTCCGAGACATGAACATTCACCTCGCAATAAAATTTGAACAAAAAAGTTCATAAATAGATTATACCACAAAATTCTTTAATTAGCAATTTTTATGTAAATTGAATTTCTGTAAGAAGTATATTTTTATAAAAGTTAAACATAATAAAAGCAACGTTATGCTTACTTTTTTTGATAGAAAATACAAAGTGAAATTCATTTGTGATTGTTTATGGGAAAAAAGTTGCATAATATAAAGGTGAAGGGAGCAGATTAAATGTATAACTTTAGAACAGATATGGCTTTAGAAAGAAATGAAATTTACAAAGAGCAAAATAATATTAAATCAAATGTTGATGGAATAGAGGTGGAAGAGGAAGAAAAGTTAGGAACAAAAATTTCTAGGGTTAGTGTTACAAATGAAAATGGCGAAAAGGCAATTGGCAAGCCTAAAGGAATATATACGACAATAGATATTAGTAAAATGAAAGGAATAACAGATGAAAGAATAGAAGAAGTTTCAAATGTGTTAGCAGATGAGTTAAAAGAAATAATAAAAAGACATGTAAATGAAACAGAGGACATACTAGTAGTTGGGTTAGGAAACATATATGTGACGCCTGATGCGCTAGGACCTAAAGTGGTTCCTGAAATTGAGGTTACAAGACATATATTAGAATATATGCCTAATGCTATGCCAGATGATACAAGACCAGTTTCTGCAATTTCTCCTGGAGTTTTAGGAATAACAGGTATAGAGACTATGGAAATTTTAAAGGGAATAGTTGATAACATAAAACCTAAATTGTTAATAGTAATAGATGCGTTGGCATCAAGGAGTGTGGAGAGAATAAGTAGTTCAATACAAATATCTGATACAGGAATTGTTCCGGGAGCGGGCGTTGATAATACTAGAAAGGAAATAAGTGAAAAATCATTAGGCATTCCAGTTATTGCGATAGGAATCCCTACTGTTGTTGATTTGGCTTCAATTACTAATGATTGTATTAAGTTGTTTATTCAGAATTTACAAGAAAAGGCAATGTCCAATACTGCTTTAAATGAATTAAAGTCACAAGATAATTATGAGGAAATAAAGGAAGCTTTGAATGTGGGAGAATATAATATGATAGTTACTCCAAAGGAAATTGATGAATTGATAGAAAGTATGAAGGATATTGTTTCAAGAGGAATCAATATAGCAATGTAGACTTAAAAGATTTCAAAAGACGGTAGTGTGTAACCGTCTTTTGAATTGATTAGAAATATGAGACTATTATAATGCCTAGAAGCCTAATTTACAACATTTTATTATGCAAAATGAGTGGATGTCAAAGGTAAAATGGTTGGTAAAAATTATAGACCTTAATTTGTGATAGAAAATTACTTTTATTTTTTATTTTAATTAAAATCTATATAAAAATACTTGAAAAATGTGTTGATTAATGTATATAATTAGACAATATTGAAATATAAGTTTAAAGGAGATTAACGATGCCAGGTTGGGCTATTCATACTATTGTCGCTAATAAAATAAGTGATAAGATTAATATTAATAAAAATAATTTTATTTTTGGGAATATTGTGCCAGATATAAACAATGGATATCTTGTTGAAGATATATCTAAAAAAATATCACATATGGATACACATTTTACTAAAGAGGAAGATATTCAAGAAAAAAAATTTAATTTTAAGAATACTGAGAGATTTAAAGAAGAGTATAAGAATAAAATGAATAATCCTATTGTGTTAGGGTGTTTTACGCATCTTTTAACAGATAGTTTTTGGAATCAAATTGCTTTTGATGAACATTATGTTTATGGCAATGCAAAAGAGTTTGAAGGTATTAAGCTTAATTCTGGAGAGTTTGTAAAGTGTGAAAAAAGAGAAGCTACCGCAATGAAACAGAGAGAGTTTAAAGAGTTTGGGTCTAGGTTACTAAAGCAAAATGCAAACATATTATTTCCAAATTATAATAAGGATATAATATCAGAGGCTAAAGAGGTTACTGAGTTCAATATAACAAGAAATGATGTAATGAATGTGATAAAATATTTAAATGATGTTACGAAAAATCAACAGATAGAAGAAGATTTTGAGTTTGTGGTATTTTCAGAGCAAGAATTGCAAAAAAAATTTGAAGATACAATAGAGTATTGTTTGAGAGAGATTGATACTGTAGATAAATTTAATATCATTAAAAGATGATGTTGAATATTTAGTGAAATTATAATGTGTTTATGGGATAATATAAAAGGATATGAAAGTAGTCAAGAAGGAATAAAATAAATGGGAAATATTGTATTATTAGATGATTTAACTATTAATCAAATTGCAGCTGGAGAGGTTATTGAAAGGCCTGCAAATGTTGTGAAAGAGCTTGTAGAAAATGGAATAGATGCTGGTGCTACTAGTATTTATGTGGAAATAAAAAATGGTGGAAAAACACTTATAAAAATTACAGATAACGGAAAAGGCATATCAAAAGACGATATGCCTATTTCACTTGAGAGACATGCTACCAGCAAGATAAGAAAGATAGAGGATTTAGAAAATAGCTATACAATGGGGTTCAGAGGAGAGGCTTTGGCTAGTATATGTTCAATTTCAGAACTTACAATGATTTCTAAAACGAAAGAGGAAAGTATTGGAACAAAAGTTGTTGCAAAGGCTGGCAACATTATTGATTTTGAAGAATGTGGTGCGCCAACAGGAACTACTATAATTGTAGAGAATTTGTTTTTTAATACACCTGTTAGATACAAGTTTTTAAAACAGGATTCAACAGAGTTCAAATATATAAAAGATTGGGTTCAAAAAACTGCAATTGCAAATCCCACAATTGCTTTTAGATTGATTAATGATGGAAAAGTTGTTTTTTCTACAACAGGCAATGGAAGTTTAACAGATATTATTTATCTATTATATGGAAAAGAAATAAAGGAGAATTTAGTAGAGGTTAATTATAATCAAGATAATATAAAAATAACTGGTGTTATTGGAAATACATTAATTGCAAGAGAAAATAGAAAAGATCAAATATTATTCTTAAATAAAAGAAATATAAAAAACCCTGTTTTAACAAATAGTGCTGACCAGGCTTTTAAAGGTGCAACAGGAATTAGTAAATATGGATTTTTTATATTAAATTTGGAAATGCCAGCTAGTTATTATGATGTAAATGTTCATCCTACTAAGATGGAAGTTAGATTTAAAGATGAGGATAAAATTTATAGAATTTTATATCATGCGATAAAAGAGACTATGCTAAATAGCGAATTTTTAGGGGATAAAGAAAAAACAAATAAAAGTCAATATGTAGAAAATGAGTATGAGTTTCTGGTAAATCAACCTGAAAAGGAAGAAACAAAGCCTGAGGATAATTTAGAAATTATAAAAAGAGAAACAAAAAGACATATAGAATACAAATATATTGGAATTTTATTTAGAACTTATATAATAATAGAAATAGATGATGAAATATATTTTATAGACCAACATGCTGCGCATGAAAGGCTTTTGTATGAACAAATAAAAGCTAACTATAAAAATAAACTAAATAAAAATACACAGATGATATTAATACCAGAAGTATATAATCTATCTCATAAAGAAATGGAGTTTATAAAAAACAATATGGAATTATTGAAGAGTACTGGTTTTGATATTGAACTATTTGGAGAAAATTCTGTGAAAATAAATGGTATACCAGATTTAGAATATAGAGCTAAAACCCAAAATATATTTTTGGATATTTTAGATGAGATGACTTCGAGCGAAAGAACGTCTATAAAAGATGTAGAAGAAAGATTTGTTGCTACAGTTGCTTGCAAAGCTGCTGTAAAGGCAAATATGGATTTGGGTATGCAAGAAGTTGACGATTTAATACAAGGATTATTAAATTTAAATAATCCATATACTTGTCCTCATGGAAGACCAACTACAATAAGGATAAGTAAAGAATTTCTAAATAAAAAATTATAAAAGGAGCAAATATATGCAATGGAAAAGATAGAGCTTGAAGATTTTGAGAAAATTGATATGAGAGTAGGAAAGTAAAAAAATGAATGTACTAAAACCTCAAAAGTTCAATGTAGAAGAATTAAAAAGTGAAGAGTTATATAATGAATGTGGGGATGAAAATTTTGAATATTGCAAGTTTGAGAATGCAGAATATAGTAATATTGATTTGGCAGGGATAGAGTTTAATTATTGCTTGTTTGATAAAGTTTGCATGCAAAATGCTATACTGGAAAATGTTACTTTTGAAAATGTTATTTTTAATAACTGTGATTTTTCAAATACTAAATTTATGTATGATGGCTTTATTAGATGTGAATTTAATAATTGTAAACTTATAGGATGTAATTTGGCAGAAGATAGATTGTATAATGTTGGAATGATTGAAACAAATGCAAATTACACTAATTTTTCTATGACCAGTATGGAGAATGTTTTTCTAAAAAATGTTTTAATGAGAAATAGCTATTTTCAAGAAACAAAGCTTAAAAATATTTATTTTGATAATACGGATTTAACACAAAGCCAATTCTTTAAAACTGGACTTAAAGGGATTGATATATCAAATTGTAATATAGAAGGAATTGCAATTTCAGCAGAAGATATTAAAGGCGCTATTGTTGATGAATTGCAAGCAGTTGACTTATTGTATCTGTTAGGAGTAAAGGTAAAAAAAATAATATAGAATTGTTGTATTTATGATTTTGTTAGTATATAATAGCGATATAGTATTACCAAAGGAGGAATTTACATATGGAAGATAAATATGTATATATGTTTACAGAAGGAAATGCACAAATGAGAGAATTATTGGGAGGAAAAGGTGCAAATTTAGCGGAGATGACCAATATTGGTCTACCTATACCACAGGGATTCATTGTTTCAACAAAGACTTGCATAAAATATTATGATGATGGAATGAAGTTGTCTGATGATATGATTGAGGAAATTTATACGGCTTTGAGAAGATTGGAAGAAATTACAGGAAAACAATTTGCCAATCCAGATAATCCTTTGTTATTATCGATAAGATCTGGTGCTAGAGTTTCAATGCCAGGAATGATGGATTCTATTTTGAATTTAGGATTAAATCAAGAAATTACTGATAGATTAATTGCAAAAAATGAAAGAGTTGCTTTAGATTGTTACAGAAGGCTAATTCAAATGTTTGGAAACGTTGTTAAGGGAATAGAGGAAAGATTTTTCTTGGATGCTATAGACAATGTAAAACAAGCTAAAGGTGTGAAATTTGATTATGAATTAGGGCCAGATGATTTGAGAAAACTGATATATATGTTTAAGGAAATATATAAAACTGAAGTTGGAGAGGAATTTCCAGAAGACCCTAATGTGCAATTAAAAGAGGCAATAGGAGCAGTATTTAAATCATGGAATAATCAAAGAGCGATAGTATATAGAAAAGCTAATAATATACCAAATGACTGGGGAACAGCTGTAAATGTTCAAGAAATGGTATTTGGAAATATGGGAGACGATTCTGGAACAGGAGTTGCTTTTAGTAGAAACCCTGCAACAGGTGAAAATAAAATTTTTGGTGAGTTTTTAATGAATGCTCAGGGTGAGGACATTGTTTCTGGTGTTAGAACTCCTGAACCGATAGAAAAATTGCAAGAAGTAAATTGCGATATTTATAATGAATTTGTAAAATACGCAAAATTGCTAGAAAAACATTATAAAGATATGCAAGATATGGAGTTTACAATTGAAAAAGGAAAGCTGTTTTTCCTTCAAACAAGAAATGGAAAGAGAACAGCTATGGCAGCATTAAAGATAGCTACAGATTTAGTTGATGAGGGTATGATAACAGAAAAAGAAGCTATATTAAGAGTTGAGCCAAATCAACTAGAACAATTGCTACATCCTACATTTAATGAAGAAAAATTGAACACTTTAACACCAATAGCAACGGGATTACCTGCTTCTCCTGGAGCTGGCTATGGAAAAATAGTTTTTTCAGCTGCACGTGCAAAAGAATTAGCTAGTCAAGGTGAGAAAGAGTTAATATTAGCAAGACTAGAAACATCTCCTGAAGATATTGAAGGAATGCAAGTATGCAATGGAATAATAACATTAAGAGGAGGAATGACATCTCATGCTGCGGTTGTTGCTAGGGGAATGGGAAAATGTTGCATTGCAAGTTGTGTTGGAATTCAAATAGACAATGAAAAGATAGTTGCTGATAATGGAAAGACATACTCGGAAGGAGACTATATTTCGTTAGACGGAACAACAGGAAAAGTTTATGAAGGAAAAATAGAAACGGAATTGTCAATGCATAATGAATTATTTGACAGATTTATGAATTGGGCTGATAAGTATAGAAGATTAAAAGTTAGAGTGAATGCTGATACGCCAGAGGAAGCAAGGACTGCTTACGAATATGGTGCAGAAGGAATAGGCTTGTGTAGAACTGAGCACATGTTCTTTGAAGAAGAAAGAATACAAGCAATACGAGAAATGATTGTATCTACAACAACGGAGCAAAGAGAAAAAGCTTTAGCTAAATTATTGCCAATGCAAAAACAGGATTTTATAGGTTTGTATAGGAAAATGAGAGGCTATCCTGTTACTATAAGACTATTAGATCCACCTTTGCATGAATTCCTACCTCATGATGATGAGGCAATAAGAAAATTGTCGGAAGATATGGGAATAGATTTTGAAACGTTAAAGGCAAAAGTTGTTAGTTTACATGAATTTAATCCAATGATGGGACATAGAGGATGTAGAATTGCCATATCATATCCTGAAATAGCTAAAATGCAAACTAGGGCAATAATTGAAGCAGCAATAGAGGTTAACAAAGACTCAGAAATGAATGTAGTTCCAGAGATTATGATTCCTTTAGTTGGAGACGAAGCCGAGACAAAATATGTAAAAGAAATTATTGAAAAAACAGCAGATATTGTAATAGCAGAAAACAATGTTGATTTGAAATATGAAATAGGTGTTATGATAGAAATTCCTAGAGCTGCAATATTGGCAAACGAAATTGCAAGACAGGCAGAATTTTTCTCTTTTGGAACTAATGATTTAACACAATTAACTTTCGGATTTAGTAGAGACGATTCAAGCAAGTTTTTACCAACATATTATTCAGAAGGAATATATAAGCAAGATCCATTTGCAAGAATAGATGAAAAAGGTGTTGGAAAACTTATGAAAATGGCAGTTGATTTAGGAAAACAGACAAGACCAGACATAAAACTTGGAATATGTGGTGAGCATGGAGGAAATCCTGAGTCAGTAGAGTTTTGCCATAGAATAGGTCTTACATATGTTTCTTGTTCGCCATTTAGAGTTCCAATTGCAAGACTTGCAGCGGCACAGGCAGCAGTAAAAGAAGAATGCAACTAATTTTACTTGATATTTTACATTTATTATAGTAAAATAATATGAGTAAAAAGGAAGGAATGAGATAAAATGTCAAAACCGATGGTAGCAATAGTTGGAAGACCAAATGTTGGAAAATCTACTTTTTTTAATTATATAATAGGAAAACGTATTTCAATTGTGGAAGATACACCAGGTGTAACAAGAGATAGAGTTTATGCTGAAGCAAATTGGAGAGGTAAAGAGTTTACTTTAATAGATACTGGAGGAATCGAGTTCGATTCCTCAAATGATATATTAGCTCAAATGAAAGAGCAGGTTGATATTGCAATAAACATGGCAGACGTTATTGTATTTTTAACTGATGCAAAACAAGGAGTTACAGCAGCAGATAAGGATATAGCTTTAATATTAAAAAAATCAAAGAAGCCTGTTATACTTGTTTGTAATAAAGCAGATAACTTTGGAAAGGATGCTCCAGAGATATATGAATTTTATAACTTAGGAATAGGTGATCCTTTTAGAGTATCTTCTGTAAATGCTGTAGGTATTGGCGATGTATTAGACGAAATATATGAAAAGCTACCAGCAGTTCCAGAAAATCAAGAAGAGGACCTAACAGTGCGTGTTGCAATTATAGGTAAACCAAATGTGGGTAAATCTTCATTGGTAAACAAAATATTAGGAGAAAATAGAGTTATTGTTAGTAATGTAGCTGGAACTACAAGAGATGCAATAGATTCTGAATTTGAAAATTCTCATGGAAAATATGTTTTTATAGACACAGCAGGAGTTAGAAGACACAGCAAAATAGAAGAAAAAATTGAAAAATACAGTGTTGCAAGAACATTACTTGCAATAGAAAGAGCAGATGTTTGTTTATTAATGATTGATGCAACAGAAGGCGTTACAGAACAAGACACTAAAATTGCAGGTGAAGCACATGAGGCAGGTAAAGGTGTAATTATTGTTATTAATAAATGGGATTTGTATGAGAAAGAAAATGGAACATTAGAAAAATATACAAAAGAAGTATATAATAAAATTCCATATTTATCATATGCTCCAATATTATTCATATCAGCAAAAACAGGTCAAAGAGTAGACAAATTGTTTGAATTAATAAATAAAGTAGCAAATCAAAATTCTATGAGGGTTTCAACATCTGTGCTAAATCAGGTTTTGAACGAATCTATTGCGGTTGTTCAGCCACCTACAGATAAAGGTAGAAGATTAAAAATTTATTATATGACACAAGCTACAACAAAACCACCAACATTTGTTATATTTGTTAATGATAAAAAACTATTCCATTTTTCATATGAAAGATATTTAGTTAATCAATTAAGAAAGGAATTTGGCTTAGTAGGAACACCTGTAAGAATGATTGTAAGAGAAAAATCTGAAAAAAACTTGTAAGTTAAAATAGGAAGGATGAGTTTGTTATGGCAACATATATAATAGTAACAATAATAGTATATTTATTAGGTAGCATAAGCTTCTCAGTTATAATTAGTAAAAAAATGGCTGGATTTGATGTTAGAGAAAAAGGAAGTGGAAATGCAGGAAGCACTAATGTTCTTCGTACAGTAGGAAAAAAAGCCGCAATACTTACACTAATATGTGATTGTTTAAAAGGTGTAATTGCAGTTTTGATAGGACTATTAGCTGGTAAGATAGTAAAAAATCTAGACAATGCTTTATTAGTGCAACTTGCAGGAATTGCTGTTGTATTAGGACATACTTTTCCAATATTCTTTAAATTTAAAGGAGGAAAAGGCGTTGCAACATCATTAGGTGTATTGTTAGTAATCAATTGGCAGATAGGATTAATTTGTTTGGTATTTGCACTTGTTTTAATGGCACTAACTAGAATGGTATCATTAGGTTCTGTTTCAGCAGCAGTATTATTCCCTGTATTAACAATATTTATAAGAAATCACTATTTGGTACCTGGAAACTATATATTGTTTGGAGTTATTCTTGCAGCTTTTGTAATATTTAATCACAGAGAAAATGTTAAAAGATTAATTTCAGGAAAAGAAAATAAAATTAACTTAAAGTAAATTTTATGAAAATACCAAACAGAAGAGAGGAGATACAGAAGAATGAATATTGCAGTAATAGGTAGTGGAACATGGGGAATAGCTCTAGCATCTCATTTGGAAAGAAAAGGAAACACTATTAAAATATGGTCTTTTCTACAAGAGGAAGCAGATGCAATTAATAAAGATAGAAAATGCAAGTTTTTACCAAATCTAGTAATAGATAAAAAAATAACCGCATATACAGATTTAGAAGAGGTAATAAAAGATTCTGAAATGATACTACATGTAACACCTTCTAAATTTGTTAGAGAAACAATAAAAAAATATAAAAAATATGTAACAAATCAACCAATAATAATGTGCGCTAAAGGATTTGAAGCAGATACATTATATACATTAAGTCAAGTAATTGAAGAAGAAATGCCAAATGTTAAATATGGAGTATTTTCAGGACCAAGTCATGCAGAAGAAGTTTCTGTGGAAATACCAACAGCAATTGTAATTGCATCTAACAGTGAAGAAATACAAGACCTAGTGCAAGCTACATTTATGAATGAAAAAATGAGAGTATATACATCTGATGATGTAATTGGAGTGGAACTAGGTGGTGCATTAAAAAATATTATTGCATTTTGTGCTGGAATAGCAACAGAAATAGATTTGGGAGATAATAGCTTTGCAGCATTGATTACAAGAGGATTGGTTGAAATAACAAGATTAGGAATGGCTATGGGAGGAAAGCATGATACATTTTATGGTTTATCAGGACTAGGAGATTTAATAGTAACATGCATGAGTGAACATAGCAGAAATAGAAGAGCAGGAAGATTAATAGGAAAAGGCTATACAGTTGAACAGGCTAAACAAGAAATTGGAATGGTTATAGAAAGTATTGACAATATAGATGTAGCACATAGTTTAGCAGAAAAGTACAATATAGAAATGCCAATAGTAAATGCGGTATATGATGTTCTTTACAATGGATTAGACCCACGAAAGGCAGTAACCATTTTAATGACAAGAGATAAAAAAAGAGAGTAATTAAAAATTAGGAGTTAAGGAAAAAACAATTAATACGGATATCTTTCATAAAGATATCTTATTATTTTGTCCGCATTTTCTTTGGTGATATTAATAAAAAAACCTTTATCTAAACTAACCCACATATTAATATCAAATTCGTCAATGTTATCTATAAAAACACCTACCATGTTAGCTATTTCAACAGGATTAGAATAAATATTTTCCCATTCTAAAATATGTGTATACATATTATTGAAAATATTGTGAGTATCTGAATTAGAATCGCCAAAAAATTTAATTAAAAAATTGTAAATTTCACCGTCTTTATTACTATAAAGTCTAATACGTGAATACATAAAAACCTCCAAAAGTATGAAAATTGTATAATTGAAATTAATTTTAAAATGTTAATTATGTAATAGTTTTATAAGCTATTTTGAATAAAGTGGAAAAAATGATGCAAAATAACTAATAATATGTTATTGATAATTAAGTTTAACCAAAAGTTAGGGGGAAAATAAAAATATGAGCAAAAAAATAATTAAATATATAATTAGTATTGCCATAATTATAATAATTATTAGCATAATTACTATTGTGTATTCATATTCTAATAAAACACCCGAAGTTGATGTGTATCAAAAGATAGATGAAGAAATATCATATGTTGATAGACGAGTTTTAGAATTAATGAAAATGCTTAATAATTTAGATATAGAATATATGATTACTAATAATGTTATAAATGCTACAGGAGAAAATACCAGTAGTGATAGCACTAAGAGTGATACAGATACTGAAAGTAGTAAGCAAGCAAGTGAAGGAAAAAGTGGCACTGATAAATCTAGCCAAGCAGATTGTGGAGAAGAATCAAACGGTAAGCAAGGTAATTCTATAACTATATCTACCAAAGAATCGCAATCTATTCTTTTAAGAGATAGAAATGATATTAATTGGACATATATTCAAACTGAATTAGAAAATTTAATTAATTCGTGGTCTGTAATAACAATAGATTTGAAAAGCATAAATACTAATAATGATGACATATTAGCTTTTAATACAAACGCAGAAACAGCATTAAAATATGTTCAAGAAAAGAATAAATCTAATGCACTAATAAGCTTATCTAACTTATATGAACTGCTTCCAAAGTATGCTGAAAAATGCAACAAGGATTTTAAAGATTTAGAAATATTATATATTAAGTATGATGTTCTTGCAGCATATGCACTAATAGAAACTAATCAATGGGACAAAATATCTACATTTTTAGGAGAAGCAGATAATAGAAATTTAAGGTTAATAAATTCTGACAATGCAGAAGTAAAAAATAATCAAAATATACAAAAGAGTTACATCCTGTTAAAGGAATTTATAAAATCTGCAAATGAAAAAAATGTAGACATGTGTTATATGAAATTTTATTATTTAATAGATGAATTAGAAAAGATATAGTAGACAAAAACATTAGTTTGTGATACTATTGGGATGTAATGATAACAACCAATAGGAGATTTATAATGGTGGATTTGAAACAAAGTGTTCAATTTATAAAAGGAGTTGGACCAAGCAGAGTTAAGCTATTAAATTATTTAGGAATTTATACATTAGAAGATTTAATAACATATTATCCAAGAAAATATGAAGATAGAAGAAATATAAAAAATATAGTAGATTTGCAAGACGGAGAGGAAGCTTTAATTGAAGCAGTTGCAGTAAACAATGTTTCAACAGTAAGGCTTAGAAGGAATATGACATTGTCTAAAGTAGCAGTTAGAGATGATTTTGGCATTGCATTTATAACCTGGTTTAATCAACCTTATATAAGAGAGAACATAAAAGCAGGAGAAAAATATAAATTTTATGGAAGAGTATCAGTAAAGAATGAAAAAATAGAATTCAATTCTCCTGTTTTCGATAAGGAAGGAGAAAATAAAAACACAGGTAAAATAATTCCTGTATATCCAACAACAAGAAATTTAAATGAAAATTCTTTAAGACAAATTACATTAAATGCACTAAATATGATAGGTGGTACATTGGAGGAAACAATACCAGATTATATAAAAGAACAATACAATTTGGAAGAAATAAATACAGCAACAAAGGAAATACATTTTCCAACAGAGTTTGATAAATTAAATAGAGCAAGAAGAAGATTTGTTTTTGAAGAATTGCTATCGCTACAATTATCGTTATTAAGTTTAAGAAACAAATATCAGAATGAAGAACATGGTATAGTTTATAGCAAAGAAGCACATATGTCCGATGTTATAAATACATTACCTTTTAAATTGACAAAAGCACAATTAAGAGTGTTAGAAGAAATAGATTCAGATATGGAATCAGGTAAAAGCATGAATAGGCTATTACAAGGAGATGTTGGCTCTGGAAAAACAATAGTTGCTATGATATCTGCCTACAAAGCTGTTAAATGTGGATATCAAGTTGCAGTGATGGCTCCAACAACAATACTTGCAGAGCAACATCTATATAACTTTAATAAGATATTAGAAAAATTCGATATAAAGTGCGAATTATTGGTAAGTAGCCTTGCTAAAAAGCAGAAAAATCTGTTATTAGAAAGATTGAAAAATGGTGAGATAGACATTTTAATAGGAACACATGCTTTATTACAAGAAAATGTGGAGTTTAAAAAATTAGGATTAGTAATAACAGATGAGCAACACAGATTTGGAGTAAAACAAAGAAGCATAATTGCAGGAAAAGGAATAAATCCAGATGTACTTGTAATGACTGCAACTCCTATACCTAGAACATTAGCTATAATTCTATATGGAGATTTGGATATATCAATTATAGATGAGCTTCCTCCTAACAGAAAAGAAATAGAAACATTAGCTGTTAAACAAAACATGACAGATAGAATAAATGCTTTTATTAAGAAAAATGTTGATGAAGGCAGACAAGCATATATAGTGTGTCCGTTTGTAGAAGAAAATGAAGAAATGGATATAAAAGCGGTTGAAACGCTAAGTGAAAAATATAAAAATCAAGTTTTTAAAGAATACAATGTTGAGATGTTACATGGAAAAATGAAAGCAAAAGAAAAAGAACAAATAATGCAAGATTTTAAAAATAATAAAATAAATATTCTAATTTCTACAACTGTAATAGAAGTAGGAGTGGATGTTCCTAATGCAAATATAATGGTTATAGAAAATGCGGAGAGATTTGGTTTGGCACAGTTACATCAGCTAAGAGGAAGAGTTGGAAGAGGAGAGTTTCAGTCTTATTGTATATTAAAATATGATGGAAATTCACAAATAATAAAAGAAAGAATGAAAACAATGACTTCTACTAGTGATGGATTTAAAATTGCAGAAAAAGATTTGGAACTAAGAGGTTCAGGAGAATTTTTTGGAACAAAACAACATGGAATGACAGAGTTTAAAATTGCTAATTTATTTGAAGATATACCTATTTTGAAGCAGGTTCAAGAATTAGCTGTACGCCTGGAAAATACAGATCCTAAATTAGAAAAAGAAGAAAATAAAAAGTTGAAACAAATGGTTGAAAAGACAAGAAAAGAAAGAATAGAGTTGTAAGATATGCAATTATATATGTAGAAAAATGTCGAACGATTTTTTATGAATTTTTATTAAAGAGGTTGCATATTTTTATATTTGTAGTATAATAATAAATGTAATGGAGAATACATTAATCACTAAATTTTGGAAGAAGATGGACAATGAAAAATTGTCAAAAAAAGCAGGCATTTTCAGAGAATGCCTGCTTTTTCAATTAACGAAATAATTCGAAAATTGATTTCACTACCTTAGCAATCTTTAAGATATACTTAAATACAATTAATGTACTATGTAAGAATCTAAAAGATCTCTTAGTAGTTTTTTTCTCGTGTTTTGGAGAATACATTATTATCACCTCCTTTTTTGAGAAGATAACGTAATTATACAACATAAAACATACAAAGCTTGTCGTAATTGGGGAGATGAATATAAATTATATAGAAAATGTAAGCAGGTTAAAAAATATAAAAAAATAAAATTAGAAAATAATGCGAAGGACAACCGCCCATTTTGACTAATAAGTAGAGATAATTATAATAATTCTGATGCTTATATTCTAATTTTGCATAAAATGCTTGCATTTGGCAAAAATTAGTAGTATAATTATTAACAGCATAAAGATTTCTACAGAAGAGTGGGAGAATATCCCACTCTTCGATTTATGATAGGAGGGATATTTTGTCTAAGGTAGAAGAAAAAGTTGAAGAACTTGTTACGAAAACTATAAATGACTTAGGTTATGATATTTATGATGTTATGTATGTTAAAGAAGGTAAAGATAATTACTTAAGGATATTTATAGATAATAGCGAGGGTATTAGTTTAGAGGATTGTGAAAAGGTTAATAATGCTATTACCGATATGCTTGATGATGCTAATTACATAAAAGATCAATATTTTTTGGAAATTTCGTCGCCAGGTATTGAAAGGCATATTAGAAAAGAAAAACATTTACAACAAAGCATAGGTGAAGATGTTTATGTAAAAACTTTTGATATAATACCAAATTTGAAATCTAAAGAGATTACAGGTGTGCTAAAAGAATTTGACGAAAATAGCATTTTGATTGAACTTGATAATGATACAGAAAACGAAAATATAGTAAAAATAGATAGAAAAAATATAGCGTTAATGAAAAGAATTTATAAATGGTAAAAAGAAAGGATTGATTTAGAAAAATGAAGAAAAGTGTAAAGAAAACAAGCCAAAATATTGATAGCACAGAGCTAATAATTGCTATGGAGGATCTAGAAAAAGAGAAAGGCATAAAAAAAGAATATCTTTTAGAGTCTATAGAATCAGCATTAGTTACAGCCTATAAAAAGAATTTTGATGTGAATAGTGACAATGTAAAGATAACTATGAATGATACTACAGGAGAGGTTCATGTTTATGCAGAATTTGAGGTTGTAGAAGAGGTTGAAGATGAAAAAACTCAAATTAGTTTAGAAGAAGCAAAGAAAATAGATCCTAAATATTCAGTTGGAGATGTAGTTTCTAAAGAACTTGTTCCAAAGAATTTTGGAAGAATTGCTGCGCAAACTGCTAAACAAGTTATAATTCAGAGAATAAGAGAAGCATCTAGAGATGTAATATTTAATGAATTTAGCGAGAGAAAAGGTGAGATAGTTTCTGGTATTGTTCAAAAGGTTGATAAATCTATAGTTGTTTTAGACCTTGGAAAAATTGAAGGTGTAATGCCTTTAAAAGAGCAAATACCAACAGAAAAATATTTTGTTAATCAAAAATTAAGAGCATGTATTGCGAATGTTGAAAGAGGAATAAAAGGTTCTCCTCAAATTACTGTTTCTAGAGCAAATAATGATTTCTTAAGAAAATTATTTGAACTAGAGATTCCAGAGATTTATGAAGGATTAATAGAAATAAAAAGTGTTTCTAGAGATCCAGGCAAAAGATGCAAGGTTGCAGTATACTCACAAAATGAAAACATTGATCCGGTTGGCTCTTGTGTTGGGCAAAAGGGAATCCGTATTCAAAATATAATTAATGAATTAAGTGGAGAAAAAATTGATGTTATAGAATGGCATGAGGATCCTTCAACATATATTGCAGAAGCATTACTTCCTGCTCAAGTATTAGCTGTTGATATAAAAGAAGAAGAAAGATTTGCACAAGTAATAGTTCCAGATGACCAATTGTCATTAGCAATAGGAAAATCTGGTCAAAATGCTAAGCTCGCAGCTAGATTAACAGGCTGGAAGATTGATATAAAGAGTGAATCTCAATTCAGACAAATGTTGCAAGAAGCAGCAAATGCTGATGAAGCTTCAGAAGAAGTTGAAAAAAGTAAAAGCGAAGATGTAGAAGAAAATGCAAATAGCAACGAAATAGTTAACACAAATGAAAACATAGAAGCAGTTGAAGATGTTAAAGAGAATGAAGAATAATAAAAGAGATAAATAACAATCAAGCAAATTCAGAATGTAATAAAAGGGAGTGGAAGAAAATGAAGAAAGTACCACAAAGAACTTGTATGGGATGTTATGAAGCTAAAAATAAAAATGAATTAATACGAATAGTAAAAAATAATGAAGGCAAAATATTTATAGATTTAACAGGAAAAGCTAATGGTAGAGGCGCATATATATGTAATAGTGTGCAATGCCTAGACAAAGCAATAAAATCTAAAAGACTTGAAAAATGTTTTGAAACAAAAATAGATAATGAAATTTATGAAAGCTTAAGAGGTGTAATTATTGATAAATAAAGTAAATGACAACAAAAAATGTATATATATTAATGATTTAGGAGGTGATTTTATTGGGTAAAATAAAAATACATGAAATAGCAAAAGAACTTGGATTAGCAAGCAAAGCGGTACTAGAAAAAGCAAATAATATAGGAATAGCTGTTACAAGCCATTTGAGTAGTGTAACAGATGAGCAAGCTGATTTAATAAAAAAAGAATGTTCTAAACAAGCTAGTTCTGATACAAAAAAAGAAAGTAAAGTGGAAGCTAAAAAAGCAGAGAAGGCTACTGAAAAGAAAAGTACAAAAAAGGAAAATAAGCCAGAGAGCAAAAAGGACAATAATTCAGAAAAGAAGGCAAAGAAAGAAACACCAGTAATAATTAGACGTGAAGTGATTTTAACAGAGGATGATGACAAAAAACCTGATGATAAGAAAGAGTCTGCAAGAAAAGATGTTGGCTTTGTTGAAAGAAAAAAGAATGACTATAATATTGTATATAGGAACAAAACAGTAAAACCACTTACCGTAGATGAATTGTTTGGCATAAAGAAAAAGGAAACAAAACCACAAACTCAAAGTAAGAAAGAACCTGAAATAACAGCAACTGCTAAAGAAGCTCCTAAAAAAGAATTGGAATTGAATAAAGAAAATGAACCAAGAAAAGAAGAAAGCAAAAAGGATATAGCTGATACAGATAATAAACAAGAAGAAAAAACAATAGACAATAAAGCTATAACCAATAATGCGAAATTCCAAGCAAGAGATGGTCAAAACAGAGAAAATAATCACGGTAGAGATAACCAGAATAGAGATTACAGAAACCAAGAAAACAGACCTCACTATAACAATAATAGAAATGAAAATTATGGAAATAGGAATGGTTTTGGAAGAGACAGAGATAACCAAAATAGAAATAATAATTTCAGGAATAATAATTATAATAATAGAAATAATAATTTTAATAGAGATGGCCAAAACAATAATAGAAATAATTTTGGAAGAAATAACAATAACAATGGATTTAATAGAAATAATAATGGTGGCTTTAACAGAAACAACAACAATGGATTTAATAAATCTGCTAGACCTTTAGACAACAAGAGAATTGACAAGAACATCAAAGATATAATGGAAACAGAAATAGCAGAGAAAGAAAATCAAAGAGATTATGCAAGCAGAGCTATTGATAAAGAGAAAAATAACAATAGATATGATGAAAGCAAAAATAAGAGAGCTACTAAATCTAGAAGATTTACCAATAATGAAGATTATGATGAAGGAAAATTAAAGAATCTAAAACAAGTAGACAGATTATCTAATATGTTTGAAGACCAAGATGGTGGAATGTTAGATTATTATGATTTATCAACAGAACGTGGTAAAAGAGGAAAACGTAAAAATCAAAAAAATAATGAAGAAAGAAATAAACAAAAAATATTTAAATTGACAGATATAACGATTCCTGAAAACATTAGTGTTAAAGATTTAGCAAGCGAGCTTAAGAAAACTAGTGGAGAAGTTATTAAAAAGCTTTTAGAGTTAGGAATAATGGCTACAATAAATCAAGAACTAGATTTCGATACAGCATTTTTAGTTGCTGGAGAATTTGGTGTTAATGCTACTAAAAAAGAAGTTGTTAATGAAGAAGATATTCTATTTGATGAGTCTGAGGACAGAGAAGAAGATTTAGTACAAAGACCACCAGTAGTTGTTGTTATGGGACACGTTGACCATGGAAAAACTTCACTTCTTGATGCAATTAGAAAAACAAATGTAATAGAAGGTGAAGCAGGAGGTATTACACAACACATTGGTGCATATAAAGTAAGCATAAATGGTAGAGATATAACATTCTTAGATACACCAGGACATGAAGCTTTTACAAGCATGCGTGCTAGAGGTGCACAAATAACAGATGTTGCTATATTAATTGTTGCAGCAGATGACGGTGTTATGCCTCAAACAGTTGAAGCTATAAATCATGCAA
>OIYO01000419.1_pt1 | contig 36232 bp, 39 predicted proteins | sample 1588191 | NCBI WGS metagenome assembly OIYO01 (sample SAMN03283275) | human gut metagenome | biome: human-associated habitat; material: feces | host: Homo sapiens | place: Peru | collected 2012 | reverse complement strand
CAATTTTAAATATGTATTATGATTGTGAAGAATCAATTATAAATGAGTATTTTAATTGTTATTGCTTTGAAGAAAGACCCAAATTAAAAGAAATTATATTTAAAATCATTTCAAAAATCAAATGACATTTTATATAGAGATAATTCTATACATAAAAAAATAACAGGTTTTTAAAACTATGCTGTTTTTTTGTATTATAGGAAAGTTCTCCGAACTTCCTATAATATAAATACTTTGCACAGAAAATTTTAACGGACTATTTTAAAGCTATGAATTGTAATAATTTAATATTTAGCCCTACATAATTTTAAAAATTGAGTAGCTTTTTTTTATTTTATTTGGTATAATTTTATAAAATTAAAAGCGAAGGGAAAAATTTTTTATGGAAAAGGAAAAAGAGCAGAGTAAATTAAAAAAAACAATGAACAAAGAAATTAATATAAATGTAAATTTTACAATAGTTGCAATTATATTAATAGCAATATTTTGCATAAGTATAACACCAGTAACATTTCAAAATGATACCTATTATACAATAAAAATAGGGGAACTTATAAAAAATAACGGAATAGATATGATGGACCACTTTTCATGGCATGAAAATTTAAGTTATACATATCCACATTGGTTATATGATTTATGTACTTATTTAGCATATTCTATTTCAGGATTTCAAAGTATATATATTTTAACTTGCATTTTATCAGTTATTTTAGGAATATCAATATTTTTAGTTAATTCTAAATTAACTAAAAACAAATCAATATCATTTATAGTGACTGTAGGTGCATTATATGTTTTACAAAATTATGTTGCAGCAAGGGCACAATTGGTGACATTTATATTATTTATTTGGGAAATATTCTTTATTGAAAAGTTTATAGAGAATAGGAAAATAGGATATGGAATAGGACTTATTATTATTTCAATATTAATTGCTAATTTACATGTAGCAGTATGGCCATTTTTCTTTGTACTATTCTTACCATATATAGCAGAATATTTAATGGCTGTAGTATCAGATTTTATAATATATAAAAAGTTTAAAACTCTTATATTAAAACGTAAGATAAAAAAAGCTGACAAAAAGAAAATCGATTCAGAGAAATTAGAGAAACTAAAAGCTGAACTTAATACTTTAGAAGCTAAAACTTCAAAAGTTAAAATTAAAAGGAAAGAAGAAAATAGAAATCCATATAAGATAATTTTTAGAAAAAAAGATAATGTAAAATTTTTAATAATTATAATGATTATATGTGCATTTACAGGATTACTAACACCAATTGGAGACACACCATATACATATTTATATAAGACAATGCAAGGTAATACTACTCAAAGTATTAGTGAGCATTTGCCAATGACTATTATTAATAATACAAGTGCAATGTGTATAGTAATAATATTTTTAGCAGTATTGATTTTTACAAAAACAAAGATAAGATTATCTGATTTATTTATGATCTCAGGACTATGTTATTTAATGTTATCTACTAGAAGACAATTATCAATGTTAGTATTAATAGGGTCAATAGTATTAACAAGACTAATTATTGATTTGATAAAAAGATATACAAAAAATGGTTTAGAAGAATTAGAAAAAACATTTCAAAATATTGCGGTTGTAATAGCATTATGTGTTTTAATGGCAATATGGAGCTATTATTATATAAAACCAAAATTTGATGATAAATATGTAAATAGCAATTCATATCCAGTTGCTGCATGTGATTATATATTAGAAAATATAGATTTAGAAAATGCAAGATTTTATAATGAATATAATTATGGAAGTTATATGTTATTTAGAGGAATACCTGTATTTATTGATTCAAGAGCTGATTTATATGCACCAGAATTTAGTGGAAATAAAGAAGAAGACATATTTAGTGATTTTATAAATACATCAGGAATATCTAAATTCTATGAAGACACTTTTGAAAAATATGATATAACGCATGTGATAATTTCTAAAAAATCAAAAACAAATATGATAATAACAAAAACAGAGGATAAAAATTATAAAGAATTATATTCAGATGATAATTTTGTTATATATGAAAGGCTGAATGCTGAAAAATGATTATAATCAGTTAGAGTTTAGATGTTAGAGGTTGGATACTAGAAGTCTGACTTTCTAATTCTAATATTATGAGATTTTTAGAGTGATTTGTAAAAAAGGGATGATTTTTTTGAAAATAATAAATGTTGATGAAATTGATGTTGAAAAAAGAATTGATTCATATTTGGCAGCAAATACAGAATTTTCTAGAGCCAATATTCAAAGATTAATAGAAAATGAGAAAATATTAGTAAATGGTAAAAAAACTAAAGTATCATATAAAGTACAACAAAATGATGAAATCAGTATAGAAAATGAAGAACCAAAGGAAGTCGAGTTAAAAGCTCAAGATATTCCTGTAGATGTTTTATATGAAGATAGTGATATTATAGTTGTAAATAAACCTAAAGGTATGGTTGTTCATCCTGCAAATGGAAATCCAGATGGAACTTTGGTGAATGCTGTAATGGCTATTTGTAAAGATTCTTTATCAGGTATAGGCGGAGAGATAAGACCGGGTATAGTACATAGGTTAGATAAAGATACATCTGGTGTTATAATTGTTGCTAAAAATGATAAAGCACATATTAATATGAGTGAGCAAATAAAAAATCATGAAGTAGAAAAGACATATATTGCATTGGTTAAAGGATTTGTAAAAGAAAATGAAGCAACAATAAATATGCCTATTGGAAGAAGTACAAAAGATAGAAAGAAAATGGCTGTAAATAAAAATGGTAAAAATGCTGTTACTCATTTTAAAGTTATAGAAAGATTTAAGAATTATACTCTTTTAGAAGTGAAAATAGAAACAGGAAGAACTCATCAAATTAGAGTTCATTTATCAGAAATTGGTTATCCAATTGTAGGGGATGTAGCTTATTCAAATGGAAAAAATGAATGGGGAATAGAAGGACAATGTTTGCATGCTAAGTCTTTGAAGTTTAAGCATCCTATTACTGGTAAAGAGATGTTTATAGAGGCTCCGCTGCCAGAGTATTTTCAGAAAGTTATTGAAGAGTTGAAAAATAGAGGTTAAAGGAATGGAAGATGATAAAGTAAGATTACAAAAATTTTTGGCTAATAGTGGTGTTGCTTCTAGAAGAAAGTGTGAAGAACTTATTTTAGAAGGTAAAATTTCTGTAAATGGAAAAGTTATAAAAGAACTTGGAAAAAAAATAGATCCAACTGTGGATAAAGTTGAGTATTGTGGAAAACTAATCCAAAATACAGAAAAATTAGTATATATATTATTGAATAAGCCTATTGGATATGTAACAACTGCAAATGACCAGTTTAATAGAGATACTGTTCTTGATTTAGTTAAAGTAAAAGAAAGGGTTGTTCCAGTAGGAAGGCTTGATATGTATACTTCTGGAGCTTTGATATTAACAAATGATGGGGATTTTGTTTATAGAGTTACACATCCTAAACATGAGATTACAAAAACATATACAGTTACTTTACATGGAATTATAACCAATGAGGCTGTGGAAAGATTAAGAAATGGTGTGGAAATCGATGATTATGTTACAAGACCTGCTAAGGTTAAAATATTGAAAACTGATGAAGAGAAAAATATATCAAGATTAGAAATAACTATTCATGAGGGAAAAAATAGACAAGTTAGAAAGATGTGTGAAGCGGTTGGAAGTAAAGTTATTGCTTTACATAGAAGCAAAATTGGAAATATTGGAGTAAAAGATTTAAAACTAGGAAATTGGAGATATTTAAGTGAAAGCGAATTAAAGCAATTTAAAATATAAAATAATTTTTGTGAACTATTTAAATTAAACAAAAGATTAAGGAGTTACAAATGAATACATTTAAATTTTTACCAGAAGGCTGGGAAAAAGATAATTTAACAGGAGCAGAAGATATTTTTCAAGGAATTGTTGAAAAATGTGATGAAAACTATAATTTACATGTAAAATTAGATAATGGGCTAAAAGGAATTATTCCAAGAGAAGAAGTAGAAGCATTTAATGTAGATGGAAATGGCTTTCCAAAAACTAATTTATGTGTAGGAAAAGTGCATAAATATGTACAATTTAAAATGAAAGAGAACAACGGAGATAATTATATATTTTCTAGAAGAGATGTACAAAATGAAGTTCTAAATTCTGTAAAAACAGACTTGAAAGAAGGACAAGTTGTTAATGGAATTGTAAAAAATATCACTCCATATGGGGCATTTATAGATATTGGAGGGGGAATTGTAGGACTAGTTCATATAGAAGATTTATCAGTTGCTAGAATAAAAACACCATATGAAAGAATAAAAATTGGACAAAAATTGAATATTATGGTAAAATCTATAGATAGAAACTTAGGAAGAATTAATTTGTCATATAAAGAACAATTCGGAAATTGGGAAGAAAATGCTAATAAATTTACAGTAGGAATGAAAACAGAAGGAATTATTAGAGAAACAGAAAAAAATAAAAACGGAATTTTTATAGAACTTGCTCCTAATTTGGTTGGTATGGCTGAATATAAAGAAGGCTTAAATTATGGAGAAAAAATAGATGTAGCAATAAAAAAGATTGATTATGATAAGAAAAAAATCAAATTAGTTATATTAAATTAAGTTTATTATTAAATTAATAAAAATTTATTAATTATGTGTAAATAAAATATTTATTTACAGGAATAGGGGGAATAAAATGGTTGAAGATAATGAAATAAAAGCACAAGTATCACCATTTGCAATTAGAGAAGGAGAAATCAAAACATTTGATGGCAAAGATGGTTATGTATCTATGAACCAAATTGTACATAAGATAAATATAGGTCATATTACAGATATTCATTTTGCTATACTAGATTTAGTAAATGAATTTGAGTTTATAACATCAAGACAGTTATATCAAATGCTTGAAATAAAAGGAATAGACCCAAAAACACAAGATAAATTAAATAATAAATTAGATGCCTTAGTAAAATCTAAAATATTAACAAGATATTATTTTACATCTGATGAGGGAAAAGGTATTTATAGAATTTATTGTCTAGAAAAAATGGGGAAATATTTGTTAACATCTAAAGAAGTTGAATGTAAATGGCAACCTTCAGATAATACAAAACCTGTTCCAATGATTAAGAAAAGATTAGCTGGAAACCAAGTTTTAATAGCATATTTAAGAAAAGTTAAAGCTTTCGATTCTTATGTTGTTAAACCAGCAATTACAGCAAAAACATTAGGAAAAGTATTTAAAGCAACAGGTGGTTCTGTAAAATTAACAAAAAATAATAAATCTATACAATTTTTGTTTGAAGTATTTAGAAGAGAGCCAGACTGGCAAAAGAAATTAGTTGAAAAAATGAATTTATATAAGGATTTTTATGAAAATTTCCAACCAGGAGATTCAGGATTTGCAAGTATTCCACAATTAATTTTTGTTTGCGAAGATGATAAACATATGGCAGAATGCTTTAAAGAAATAGTAACAAATAAATTAGAAATACCACAAATTAAGTTATTGTTTACAACTGATTTAAGACAAAATGAAGAAACTTTAGCTAATACTTTAGTTGAATTTAAATTGGTTGATGGAAAATATAAAATGGAAAATGTTGAACTTAAGCTTATAGGATAATGTCCCAAGGGGGACGGTTCTGTTTGGGACAGATCTTAAAACAAAAAATTCTAGGAAATTCCTAGAATTTTTTTTGCTCTATTTACATCTTCATCTGTTGCAGGCCTAACATTTTCTAATTCATAATTTAAGCCAAGTTTTTTCCATTTATATTTTCCCATATCATGATAAGGAAGAATTTCAATTTTATCAACAGTTTTTAATTCGAAAATAAAATCTTTTAATTTTAATAAATCATCTTCATCATCAGTATACCCGGGAATAAGAACTTGCCTAATCCACATATGAATATTATTATCACTTAAATATCTTGCGAATTCTAGTTCTTTTTCATTATTAAAACCAACTAAATCTTTTGATTTTTCAGTATTAATATGTTTTATGTCTAACAAAACTAAATCTGTAAGAGAAAGTAAGTGTTTTATATCATCTGTTAAAGCCACCATACCAGAAGTATCTATACAAGTATGAATATTTTCTTTTTTTAATTTCTCAAATAATTCAATCAAAAATTTTACTTGTAATAAAGGTTCTCCACCAGTAACAGTTATGCCACCATTTGGATAAATATAATTTTTATATTTCATTATTTTTTCGAAAATATTATCTAAAGATTTGTATTCACCACCATTTATATCCCATGTGTCGCGGTTATGGCAGTATTTGCATTTTAGGTGACATCCTTGTAAAAATAATACAAATCTTATTCCTGGTCCATCTACCGTTCCAAAACTTTCTATTGAATGTATTTTTGCATAATATCTTAAATCTAAATTTTCCATATGTTACTCCTAAAAAAGAGAGGGATTAAGGGGACGGGTCTTAAAATCCCTCTTTATATTATAATAATTAATAATAGTTATATATATTAAAATATAGTGACGCGCAGTTTGGGAGGAAAGTTATTCATACAGATTAGCTAGATTAACTTTTCTATTATAGAAATTATAATTAAACTTATTTATATGATAATTCCGACCAGTAAGGAACGGTATTTTAATATATATAACTATATTTAAGAAATAATTTTTAAGAGGGATTTTAAGACCCGTCCCCTTAATCCCTCTCTTTTTTCTAGATTTTTTCATGAATAGTTCTATTTATTACATCTAATTGTTGCTCTCTAGTCAATTTAGTAAAGTTAACAGCATAACCAGAAACACGAATAGTAAGTTGAGGATATTTTTCAGGATGTTCCATAGCATCTTCAAGTAAGCTTCTATCAAAAACATTTACATTTATATGATGTCCTGTTTGTTTGAAATATCCATCTAACATATTAACTAAATTAGTAACTCTTTCTTCTTCAGTTTTTCCAAGAGCTCCAGGTGTTATTGAAAAAGTATATGAAATACCATCTTCAGCATCTTCAAATGGAAGTTTTGCTATTGAGTTCATAACTGCTAATGCTCCATTTGTATCTCTACCATGTAAAGGATTTGCTCCTGGTCCAAATGGTGCTCCTACTTTTCTGCCATCTGGTGTATTTCCTGTATTTTTACCATAAACAACATTTGATGTTATTGTTAGTATTGATAATGTATGTTTTGAATTTCTGTAAGTTTGATGTTTTTCTAATTTTCTTATAAATCTTTTAACAACATCAACCGCTATTTCATCTACATTATCATCATCATTTCCAAATTTAGGGAAGTCTCCTTCAACTTCATAGTCTACTGCTAATCCTGTGTCATCTCTAATAACTTTTACTTTTGCAGATTTTATTGCAGATAGTGAATCAGCTACAACTGATAATCCTGCAATTCCGCATGCCATTGTTCTTAGAATATCTTTATCATGTAAAGCCATTTCTATTGCTTCATATGAATATTTGTCATGCATATAGTGGATAGCATTTAATGCTTTTATATAGATTTTTGCTACATAATCCATCATTTGATCAAATTTTTCCATTACTTCATCGTAGTCTAAATATTCAGAAGTGATAGGTGCATATTTTGGTGTTATTTGTTTTCCAGAGATTTCATCTCTACCACCATTTATTGCATATAATAATGTTTTTGCCAAGTTTGCTCTAGCTCCAAAGAATTGCATTTGTTTTCCTATTTTCATAGGTGATACACAACATGCTATTCCATAATCATCTCCTAAAGTGATTCTCATTAAGTCATCATTTTCGTATTGAATTGATGATGTTTTTATTGATAAATCTGTTGTATATCTTTTAAATCCTTCTGGAAGTCTTGTAGACCATAATACAGTTAAGTTTGGTTCTGGTGCTGGTCCTAAATTTTCTAATGTGTGTAATATTCTAAATGAGTTTTTAGTAACTAAAGTTCTACCATCAATTCCCATACCACCAATACTTTCAGTTACCCAAACTGGGTCTCCACTGAATAATTCATTATATTCGGGTGTTCTTAAAAATCTTACTAATCTTAATTTCATTACAAAGTGGTCCATTATTTCTTGAACTTGTTCTTCTGTTAAAGTTCCATCAGCTAAATCTCTTTCAAAGTAAATATCCAAAAATGTTGAAGTTCTACCAATACTCATTGCAGCACCGTTTTGGTCTTTTATTGCTCCTAAATATCCAAAGTATAGCCATTGAACAGCTTCTTTTGCATTTGATGCTGGTTTTGATATATCATATCCATATTTTGATGCCATTACTTTTAATTCGTTTAAAGCTTTTATTTGTTCTGATATTTCTTCTCTTTCTCTAATGATATCTTCAGTAAATTCGTCAGTATCTAATGTTTCTAGGTCTTTTTTCTTTGCATTAATTAGAGTATCTACACCGTAAAGTGCAACTCTTCTGTAATCTCCAATAATTCTTCCACGACCATATCCATCAGGAAGGCCTGTGATTAAGTGACTGCTTCTTGCAGCTCTTATGTCTGGAGTATATACGTTAAATACACCATCATTATGAGTTTTTCTGTATTTATGAAATATCTCATCAACTTCTGGTTCAACTTCTCTTCCATAGGCTTCACATGATTTTTCTACTATACGAATTCCACCAAAAGGCATTATTGCTCTTTTTAAAGGTGCATCTGTTTGAAGACCAACAATTTCTTCTAAGTCTTTGTCTATATAGCCTGCATCATGTGCTGATACTGTTGATACTGTTTTTGTGTCTATATCTAAAACTCCACCATATGATTCTTTTTCTTTTTTGTATAAATCTAAAACTTCATTCCATAATTTTTTTGTCTTTTCTGTTGGCGCTGCTAAAAAATTTGAATTTCCTTCATATGGAGTGTAGTTTTGTTGTATAAAGTCTCTTACATTAATTTCATATTTCCAGTCTCCGCTTTTGAATTTGTTCCATTCTTTAAATTCCATAAATTTTACCTCCTATTATTGTGTTATTATTTCCATTTTATTGACTAATATGATAACATAAGTAGAAAATTTTATCAATGTAATCGTTATATTTTAGTGGAAAAGGAAATAGAAAAGTTGCAATAATAGAGAAAAGTGTTTTCTATAATATAAAAAAAGAGCTATAATTAAGTAAAAATAATTATAGTTCTTTTTAAATTATTTAGCTTTATTTTTTAAATAATCTTCAGTTTGCAATTTTACTAAATCATTTGCTAATTGATTAATAATTTTTTTATTATATTCATTTAATTGAGAATAATTTTCTAAAAATTTATTATCAATCATATTAATATATTCTGATGAGTCAGACTTAATTAAATCACTAAATAAAAAATCTGATGATATATTTAAAGCCTTGCATAGCCCAACAATAGTACTTGCACTACCAAAAGCAATTCCACGTTCTAATTGACTAATATATCTAGGAGATAATGATGTTTTTTCGGCAAGAGCTTCTTGAGTATAATTAGTTTTTGATCTAGCTAATTTGATTTTTTTCCCAATATTTTTTCTTAATTTTTTTTCGTTCTCTGTCATATAAACCTCCCAATATTTACTTTAGAAAAGTATAGCAATGAAAATAAAAAAACAACATGAATTAATAGTATGAAAATATCAATTAATAATACTAACAGTATTATTAATTATTACACTATGCAGACTCTAAATTTTATTAAGTTGTGAATTTTAAAAAAAATTTCGAAAAATTTTCAAAAAACTATTGCAAAATTAAAAAAGTTATATTACAATTTACATGAAGTGGAGAAAAGTGGTACAAAGTGGTGGTAAAATGGAAGAGAGGTGAAAACCATTGTTAATGGGTGAATATGAGCATTCTCTAGATGCTAAAGGCAGATTGATAATGCCAGCTAAATTAAGACAAGACATTGGAGAAAAGTTCGTTATAACAAAAGGGTTAGACGGATGTTTATTTGCTTTTTCACAAGAAGAATGGTTAAACTTTGAAACAAAATTAAAATCACTTCCACTATCAGACAAAAATGCAAGAAACTTTGTTAGATTTTTCTTATCAGGAGCAACAGAATGCGAAATAGACAAACAAGGTAGATTTTTAATACCAAATAATTTAAGAGCAGCAGCAGGATTAGAAAAAGAAGCAGTAATAATTGGAGTAGGTACTAGATTAGAAATATGGAATAAAGAAAACTGGGAAAAATGCGATGAAAATATATCAGTAGATGAAATTGCTGAAAATATGACTATGCTTGGTATATAGCTTGCAAAAGTTTATATAAAAGTACCAGAGATAAAAATACATAAGAAAAACTTACTAAAGAAAAAACAAACGAAAGACAAAAGTACAAAAGATAAAATACTAAAGATAAATATGCAAAAGAAATTTAAGAAACAAAAGAAAAAATTACAAAAGATTAAAATTACAGAAGAATGTCAAAAGACAAAAGCAGAAAATCCAAAGACAAAAATACAAAAGGATTATAAATACCAAAAGAAAAAACATAAAATTGAAACAGCTGGTAAATTTGCCAGCTGTTTTTTGAAATAAAAACTTTAAGAGGTGGAAAATTGGAATTTAAACATAAACCTGTAATGTTGGAAGAATGTATATCTGGTTTGAATATAAAACCAGATGGAATATATGTAGATGGCACTCTTGGTGGTGCAGGACATAGTAAAGAAATATTAAAAAGGTTATCAAAAGAAGGATTATTAATTGGAATAGATAGAGATGAAGATGCTCTTCAGGCTGCAAAGAAAAATCTAGAAGATTTCTCAAATGTAAAATTTATAAAAGATAACCATGATAATATAAAACAAATTTTAGAAGATATTGGAATAGAAAAAGTTGATGGAATTTTGCTAGATTTAGGCGTGTCTTCATATCAGTTAGATGAGAGAAATAGGGGATTTAGCTACTTAGGTGAAAATGAACTTGATATGAGAATGGATAAATCTCAAGAATTATCAGCCAAAGAAGTAGTAAATACATATTCAGAAGAAAATTTAGCAAATATCATATATGAATATGGTGAAGAAAGATTTTCAAGGCAAATTGCAAAAAATATTTGTGAATATAGAAAATCAAAAGAAATACAAACTACTAAAGAATTAGTTGAAATTATAGAAAAATCAATTCCAAAATCAAAACAAAATGATGGACATCCAGCAAAAAGAACATTTCAAGCAATTAGAATTGAAGTAAATAATGAAATAAAACCATTATATAATACAATTAAAGATTGCATAGATTGCTTAAAACCTCAAGGAAGATTATGTGTAATAACATTTCATTCTTTAGAAGATAGGGCAGTAAAAAATGCAATGATAGATGCAAAAGGAAAATGTACTTGTCCAAGTGATTTACCATATTGTGTATGTGGGGCAGAAACACTTGGAAATATAATTACTAGAAAGCCAATAGTGGCAAACAAAGAAGAACAAGATGAAAATTCTAGAAGCAAAAGTGCAAAACTTAGAATTTTTGAAAGAGTGTAAATTAGAAGTTAGAGGTTTGAGGTTAGAAAGTAAAAAATATTCCAACATCTATTTTACAAACATCTAACGTCCAAAAAAGAAAGAGAGGTGAAAAACTTATGGCACAGGCAAGATACCAATATGGTACAAGTCCTAGAAAAATTGAACCTGATTATGAAAGAAGAAGTAAAACAACTTCTAAAAAAGGTCAATTAAAAGTTGTTAAAGATGTACCTAAACAACAAATAAAAGTATCTAAAGAACAACGAAAAAGACAAATTAAAATGACTGTTACTGTAGTTGGGATATTTTTGCTATTATTGACTATAAGTTGTAGAAACTCTCAGATAGATAAACAATTTAATCAAATTCAAAGTCAAAAGAAACAGCTCGCAGCTCTTCAAAAAGAGAATGAACAATTAAAGGTTAGTATTGAAAATAGTGTAAATTTAAGTAATATTGAGAAGGTTGCAAAAGAAGAATTGGGAATGCAAAAATTGAGCAATAAACAAACTGTTTATGTTACTCTTCCTAAAAAAGATTATGTGGAGTCAGCGTCTGAAAAAATCGTGATTGAGGAAGAAAAAAGTTGGTGGGAAGAGCTTACTGAAAAAATCTTTAATTTTTAAATATAATTAATAAGAATAAAATTAAACACTTCTAATAAATATTATTAGAGGTGTTTTTATGGTAAAAATAAATATATCAACCAAAAAAAGAATGAGAACAATGTTATTTATAGTTTTTTTAATAATAGCACTATTAATAGGAAGATTAGGGTATATTCAACTAATAGAAGGAAAAGAATTATCAAAAATGGCATATGAACAACAAACTTTAGATAGGGCAATAAATCCCAAAAGGGGAACAATTTATGATACAACAGGTCAAGTTTTAGCGCAAAGCAGTACTGTAGAAACAGTAACAGTAAACCCAGGAAATATAGAAAAAGATATGAAAGAAAAAGTAGCTAAAAAACTTGCAGAAATTTTTGATTTAGATTATGAGACTATGCTAAAAAGAGTTTCAAAAAGAAGTTCAATAGAAACAATTGCTAAAAAAGTAGATAAGGAAAAAACGGATAAACTTAGAAAATGGATAGAAGAAGAAAATATTACAACAGGTATAAATATTGATGAAGATACAAAAAGATATTATCCTAATAATAATTTGGCATCTCAAATTATAGGATTTTGTGGTAGTGATAATCAAGGACTGGATGGAATAGAAGCAAAATATGATAGTGCCCTTTCAGGAACAAAAGGTGCAATAAAAAGACATACAGATGCTAAAGGTAGTGAAATAGGAGAAGAAGGCGAGACATATGTAGCTGCTGTTGATGGTAATGATTTAGTTCTTACAATTGATATTAATATACAATCAATTGTTGAAAAATATTTAAAAGAAGCGTGTATAGATAATGAGTGTACAGATGGCGGAAATATTGTTGTAATGAATCCTAAAAATGGAGATATTTTAGCAATGGTAACATATCCAGACTATAATTTGAATGAACCATATGCAGCATATACAGACGAACTAAAAGGAATTTGGGATACAGCAGATCAAGCAGAAAAAACAAAGAGTTTGCAAGCAGTTTGGAGAAATAGAGCAATTACTGATACATATGAGCCAGGGTCTACATTTAAAACAATTACAGCATCTGCAGCTTTGGAAGAAGGATTAGTAACAGATATAGACCAACAAGGACAGTTTTGTTGTACTGGTGGAATTGAGGTTGCAGGTGTAAGAATAAAATGTTGGAGATATTATAGACCACATGGAGCAGAGAGCTTAAGGCAAGCATTAATGAATTCATGTAATCCAATTTTTATAGGATTAGGACAAAAAATGGGAGTTCATACATATTATAGCTATTTACAAAAATTTGGATTACTAGATAGAACAGGAATTGATTTACCAGGAGAAGCTGGAAGCATATTTTTAGCTGAAAATAAAATGGGACCAGTTGAACTTGCAACAGTAAGTTTTGGTCAAAGATTTGAAATTACACCACTTCAATTAGTTACAGCAGTTTCATCGATAGCAAATGGAGGAAATTTGATTCAGCCTAGAGTTGTAAAGGCAATTATTGATAGTGAAACAGGAGAAAAAACTGATATTGAAACAAAAGTTAAATCACAAACAATTTCTAAAGAAACTTCAGAAAAGGTTTTAAGTATGATGGAATCTGTTGTGTCAGAGGGTACAGGTAAGAACGCAAAAGTTACAGGATATAGAATTGGTGGAAAAACAGGAACTTCTGAAGATGGAGTTAATACAAATAAATATGTAACTTCTTTTTTAGGTGTTGCTCCAATTGAAGACCCACAAGTTGTTCTTCTTATTACTTTATATAATCCAACTGGCGAAGGTGGACACCATCTAGGTGTATGCTTATGGAAGTTAATAAAAAACGAGGTGTATATATTTGATGAAATACAGTTGTACCATAGGTTATACGGAATAGAATATAGTGAAAAAGTATTGAAAGAAATAACAATGAAGTGTCTGCTTATTGCAGTTTTATGTACAATAAATAACCAAAAGTGGATAAATATTCTTAAAGTGAGTTGCATTAGGCAATTCACTTTTTTTAGTGCGACAGGCATGTCGTTTAGCTAATCGGTGAAAGTTCGTATTGGAGGTATATATCGCCAACCAATTAGAAAAACACAAGCTATCCATCGTGAGATGGAAGTGGAGGAAGTGTGTATCAAAATCATGGCTCGATGTACAAGAACTTGATATTAAGGCTATGCAAGAGGGCAAGGCTACTAAACAAGTCGAAACCCAAAAGATATACGTAAACTTGTATAGTAAATCAAGCGAGTAAATGAGGAAAGTTAAACGGCTTACCCTGTGAGGTCTTGTGAACATAGAGTAGTCAGGAAACGACGAGGAGTACATAGAATGAAATATGGTCGAAAAAGGTTTATCACAATTTCTATATTTTTTTGTTTCACATCAATTGTAACACTACAATAATGTTTATAAAGATAAGAAAAAATTATTGAAATGTATTTGAGATTATGCTATAATGAAAAACAGCAATTATTAAGCCAATGATTAGCCGAATAAATAAAAGTACACGAGATAATAAGAATATAATCAATGTAGAATGGAGAATAGAATATTATGATAAGACTAAACGAAACAGAGGAAATAATAAGGTTAATTCATAATGGATTTGATTTAGAATTATTATCTTTTGAATTAGATGTTCCAATTGAGGAGTTACAAGAATATAAAAAAAGACTAGAACTTCGACAATTTGCGAAGGAATCAATAAAAAGTGGTAAAATTGCAGAAGCGATAGATAGATTAAATATTTTTATTGAAAACACAGATAGTAACATTATAGAAAGAACAATATTATTAAAATTAAGAGCATATACAAATAGAACAACTGTTAATGAAGAAGATTTGCAAGATTTAGAAGAAGAAAGAAAAAAGTTAGGTTTGTCAAGTAGTATAGATGAAGTATTAGAAGAATTAAAAGTACAAATACCTAAAAGAAAAAGTAGCAATATAAGGAAAAAGGAACAACAAAATATAAAAGAACAACCAACTGAAGAAGAACAACAGGAAGAAGAAATTAAAGAAGAAACTTCAAAGCCAGATTATGAAGAAACAATAAATAGATATAAAGCTGAAATTGCTTCTAATCCACAAAAATCACAAGGAAAAAGAAATTTATTAGCATTTGCATATTTTAGAGCAGGAAGAATAGATGAAGCAAGAGAAGAACTGATGAAATTAGCTGAAGAAACAAGCAGTTATATGGCATATAGACAGTTAATACACATTGAGAAAAAAGAGGAAAATTTTGAAGATGCAAAATTATGGGCTTATGAGGCACTTGATAAATTTCCTAATAGTATTGAAATTAGAGAACAACTAATATCAATAGCAAGAGCAGAAAAAGATGACCAAGAAATTATAAGACAACTAAAAGATATTATTGGTATAGATCCAGAAAATGAAAAAAATAAAAAGAGATTAAAAACAATTATGGACAGAGATGAAAGATAACTATATTATTATAGTTATTTTTTTTCAACTGTTGCAAATTATGTAAATTCGTAGTATAATATAAGCTGTATTGGAATATTTCCAAAGTATTTATTGTATTTTAGCAATCGTTTAATTTGCTAAATATCGAAAAATCATGGAAATACCAAGATACATTTGTACCTATTAAACTTTTTAACAATGAAAGGAGAAACACGATGAGTAAGTTTTGGGCAAAGGTAAGGTTTAAGCAGGAAAAAAATGCTGAACATTTGATTAGAGCATTTTTTCAGGACTTTAATCCTGCAAGTAGCATTGTAGTAAGAGGCGAAGAGGCAAAACTGGAAATTGTTTTCCGGCAACCTCCTATGGCAATCATCGATGCAATAAACCATTGCGAAGTAATTGAGCTGAACTACGGTAAGAACTTGAAAGAGTACAAAGAAGATGAAATCGTAAAGGTTGAAACAGAAAATGACTCTGAACAGAAAAATGCAGGAGGAGAAAGTTCCGAGCAGACTGAACAGGAAGTAGCAGAGAGTGAAAACTCCGAGCAGACCGAACAGGAAGTAGCAGAGAGTGAGAACTCCGAGCAGACCGAACAGGAAGTAGCAGAGAGTGAGAACTCCGAGCAGACTGAACAGGAAGTAGCAGAGAGTGAAAACTCTGAACCGACTGAACAGCCAAAAAAGAAAAGAGGCAGACCAGCAACTAGAAAGGTAGAGCCTACGAAAGAAGCAAAGCCAGAGCCGACATCAATAAACATTCCGGAATTAGAAGAAATTGCAAAAAAAGCAACTTCTTTTGAGCATTTTGCGAAATTAGTAGCAGAATGGTTGGAAATGGATAAAAGACAGGAACTCTTTACAAATTTAGTAATCGTATCTGCAGAAGTTGATAAGATTACATGGAAAGAATTAGAAAAGGCTTTAAAGGCGAAGAATGTTTTCTATACACAGTGGGACAAGATTTGGGCTGGTCAGCAGGTTTCCGAAAAGCTGAAAGAATATTCAGCAACAATGTTGTCATTTCTGAATGCTACTAGACAGTATAAAGAGTATTCTTTTAATCAAGTAGATGAACATTCTACAGAAGAAAACTCTAATGAACAAGCAACAGAAAAGACAATGATGAATGTTGAAGAAAAAGCAGGAGAATTTGATGAAAGTGTCATTCCTAAACCGAGAGTTAAGATGGAATGTATGCCAGAAATCAAAGACTTTGAGGAAACATTGGCAAGTGTTGATAAAACACAACCTGTTGAAGAAAGAGTCCGTTATGTTTTGGGAGCAATGGGACTAAACAAGGTTTCAGCAAAAGAGCAGAAACAGATTGTTGAAATTGCAAGCACGGCTGTCAGAAAGGGAAGAATGGCTTTTGATATCATTTTTGTAGAGGCTAATATTCCTATTGAACAGACTATGGCAGTTCGTATGACATTCTCAAAATTTGTCAATGATTTTGTGCAGAAGTATGAAAGTGGTAAAAAGGTAAAACTTTTGACTTTCCTTTCAGAATTGCAGAAGATTATTATGTTTGAGAGCGAAATCGAGAACTTCTCGGACTTTACCGACTGATGTAATATTGTAATCTTGGTATTAAGGTAAAACTCCACTAGATGTATCTGGTGGAGTTTTACTATTTACATAACTTTACAAAAATGTAAAATAGTGATATAATAAGTGTATTGTTTATATATATAACGATGAAGAAATTATTTCTTGATTTGAACACACATACACAGAATTTTGGTATGTAAACAATTTAGAATAATTCTTCTACTGAATGTACTATAAGCAAAAAAAAAAGTAGAGCAGGAGGAAAGTACAATGTCAGATGAAACAGGAGTAACAAGACGGGAAAACAATGTCATAACAAGACTGGAGGAAAACTCATCTCAAGAAAGACTTTTTAGTGAGTTTAACAAAGTATTTGTTAGTGGCAGAATTGAGGCTGAACTTGAGTACAGCCACGAAGTACTGTGGGAAAAGTTCTATCGTACAAGAGTCAGAGTAGAAAGATTAAGTGGGACAGAAGATTTAGTTCCAATAGTTGTATCTGATTTACTGATAGGACGAGAAATGATGAAGAAATCACTTGAAGGTAAATGGGTAGAAGTAGCAGGACAGTTTAGATCTCATAATAAAGAAGGAAGTGATGGTCGTAAACATTTGGAGTTATTTTTGTTTGTAACGGCTATTAACATCTATGAAGATGAAGATGAACTGGAAGAAATCACAAATGCAAACTTAATTTATCTTGATGGGTATCTTTGCAAACCACCGGTATTCAGAAAGACACCTTTAGGAAGAGAAATAACAGATTTACTTATTGCAGTTAACAGACCATATGGAAAATCGGATTACATTCCGTGTATTGCATGGGGCAGAGTAGCTCAGTGGGTAAGCGAGTTTGAAGTGGGAAATCGAGTAAAGCTCTATGGTAGAGTCCAAAGCAGAGAGTATTTTAAAAGATATTCAAAGGATTCAGAGGCAGGAGAATACAGAGATGCCTATGAAATTTCGATAATGCGAATGCAAAGAGTAGAGGACTTGAGATTAGATGGATAATCTGACAGTAGAAGAAATTGTCTAAAGAGAAAGAAAGGGGAGCAATTTAAAATGCTCCCCTTTTACAAAAAGAAAGTAAAATACAACTATATAAACACTATAATGTTTACTAAATATATTGAAAAACCAATACATTGATGCTATAATTTATAATGTTTACAAAAGATATATTCTAAAAGTACATAGATAAAATATAATAAGAAAGCAAAAAATAAGGAAATGTGGTAATATGATAGGACATAGCGAAGTAGAAGAAATTAAGAAATTGATAAAAAATGGATTTGATTTAGAATTGATATCTTTTGAATTAGATATACCAATTGAAGAAATTATACAATATAAGTTAGAATCGGAAACAGTAAGAAAATCCAATTCAGTTAGAGTTTATAGTGCAAAAGAAATAATTGATAGTAAAAACAAAAATGCTCATTCAAAAATGGAGCAAATGAGAGAAAGATATAAAAAAATATTTTTTAAAAGCAATAAAGTTGAAGTTAAATTCCCAAAAGAATTATCAAAACGAGAGGTTGAATTGATAAATTCAGTTATAACAGAAATTGAAGAAATAGTAAATGGAATGAGAGAACTTTCAAAAAAGGAAAGAAGAGAAGGAGCTAGTACTATATTAGCAGAATTAAAAAAAATAGAAGATTATCAATTAACTATTGATCAAGCAGAAAAATTACATTTTTTAATGCAGGCAGAAGTATTAGAGAAATTAAAATTAACTTCAACAGATAAAATTGACTATTATATGAATAAGAATAGAAGAACAATAATTAGAAAGCTAACAGAGGCTGTTGATATTGCTCAAACTCAAACTGAAGAACTAGAAGAATTAAAAAGTTTAGAAAGAAAACTAACAACAAAAATGCAACAAGATAATCAAATAGTTGTAGGAGAAGTAAGAAGTAGAATAGGAAATAAAATATCAAAAATCATTCAGCAAAAAGCAAGTGATAGAATTAGAAATGATGTCCCTGTAAATATAGAGTTAATTATAAAAGAGCTTGCAAATGGTACATTAGATATTCAGACAGCAGATGAAATTATTGAAGAAGAAGCTAAAAAAAGAGTAGAAGGCAAACCAAAAACTAGATTTACATTAACAGAAGAACAAGAAAAAAGGCAAATTTTAATCCAAATCAAGACAGTTCTAATGGAAAAGCCAGAACAATACCATATAGAAAATCCAGAAACAACAATTATGCAGATACAAGAATTATGTGGTGGAGAATTAGAACAAGCGATAAGAACAGTAGTAAAGAATTTGACTGGTATAAAAGATTTTGAAAGAGCAAAAGAAATTTGCGATAAATTTTCGAGCAAAGATAAGGAAAGTCCACTTTCAACTTACATAAGGAGATTAAGAAACGAAATAAGAAATGATGAGATTAGTGATATAGTATTAAAAGGAATAAATATGAATGGAACATATGCAGAAGAAAGAGCATATGTTGAACTAATTGAAAAAGGTTTAAAAATGGGGAATGTGAAGTTAGGAGCAATATCTTTAGGAAAAAGCCAAGATGGACTGAGAACTATAACTTTAGCTGATATATGGACAGATGAGAATCAAAAGGAAAAATCACGATAAATCATATAATATAGGGTTCATAATGTATGAATCCTATATTTAATCATTAACTTCAATATCATCAAATAATTTACTATCAAAGAAATCTTTTAAAGAAATACCAAGACTTTGACATATTAAGGTTATAGACTCTATTTTTATTGATTTATTCTTTTTTCTCAAAAATCTATTTATATTAGAACGATTGAAACCAGAAGACAATGCTAATCTGTTACCATTAGTATTGTATTCATCTATTAACTCTTGTATTTTTAAACGCATTGCTTCAGATAAATCCATTTATGCTCACTCCATTTCAAACAAATTACCTATAATATAGCAAAAAATGATATTTAAAGAGGGGATTATACGCAACATTTTTTTCTGAAAGTATTGAAAAATGAAAAAAAACAGTATATAATACAGATTACAATAAAAAACTTAATAATTAAATTTATCTATATTTTTTTAATATAAATTCACGATATTCGTGCAAAATGGATGAGTATATGAAAGAAGAAAATGAAGATTATGAAATAGTAGGATATGCTTTATCAAATGAAGAAGAAAGACAAAAAATACAAGAATTAAAACCAGATGTGGTAATAACAGATATTTATAGAGGAGAACTAGGTCAAAAAAATGCAGGTGGCTACGAAATAATAAAAGAAATATTTTGTTCATAAATAAAGAGCCTTTAAGAAATATAAAAATTTTTCTAGGGCTCTTTAATTTAGTTCTTCATCTGCTTCTGTGTATAATTCATCTAAAGATATGCCAAATACTTTTGCAAGTGCAAGTGCTTTATAATCTCTAACAATTCTTTTGTTATATTCAATAAGGTATATGTCAGAATGATATAAATTTAATCCATATAAATCTAATCTATTACAGAGTTCTTGTTGTGTTAAATTCATTTGAGTTCTATATTTTTTCACATTTTGCCCAATAACATTTAATTTAGAATTAATTCTTTTTATTCTCATTAAAAATATTACTCCTTTCATCAAATCTATTTTTTTGTATTGTATTATAAGAATATTAAAACCTTGCACGAATGTCGTGCAAAAATATATTTTTGTAAAAAAATTAAAAAATATGTAGTATTTTTACAAAAAATTTATAAAACCATAGAATTTTATATTCAAAAGGCAAAATTTTTAGTTTTGTAAAAGATTTTTATACTTTCGCAAAATTCGACAAACTTCGCAAGGAAAATGTGATATTATGTCGAAGGTTGCAAATGAGAAAATCCATTAAAATACAAAGGAACTATAACTATTTTGTATTGAGAGATATTGAAGATGGATTTTACTAAAATAGAATCAAACTTGAATTATAAAGCACATAAGTAACGTATTAAAAAATAGATTACTTGTGTGCTTTTTTGCTCAAATGGTAATATTCAAAAAACACTCGCTATTTTAAAGATTTCAAAGGAAGAAAATAAGTGAAAAAAATAGTTGCGTAGTTTTTTCTTATTACTACGCTTATGGAGTGTGGTTATAAGTGAAATTATCATTGATGCGTGATATTAAGAATAACTGTGTATTAAAAAGGTTGAAAATATTCATTTGGATATTTTCGACTTTTTTTTGTATGTCCTGATAATTTTATGTAGTGGAAACCATAGTCCACCGACTTCTGTTCAATTTGAATTTGGAAAATTGAACGGAGGTAAGAAAATGGAAGATAATGCAAAATGCTTTATTAAAATAAGAAAAGGTTATTATGAAGAAATTACATATAAGGAATTAAAAGAAAGACGAGAAAATGACAATACATATATAAATAAAAAATTTATTCCAATTCAAAAGACCCTAATAGAAGTTTCATTAGAAGAATATAAAGACTTTTATAAAGAGATTGAAAGAAATAAGTATATTAAAAAGAAAAATAAAAAGATCAATTTTATTTCAATAGATGAAATATCAGAAGATATGGAAATTAGAGAAAAAAATATATTGAAAGATAAAGATATAGACATTGATTTTGAAGTAGAAAGAAAAATTGAAAAAATTATTAAAATATTAAAATTTTTTTAACAACCCCCTTATTTTTTCCTTTTAAAAAGTGAGGGGCTATCTTATATCGAGATAGCCTTCATTATAAAAGAAGGTTGAAATTATGATTTATAAAATATCAATAATACTATTTATAATTATATTCTTATCAATAGCAATATTTACATATTTAATAATACTGGGTGCTGATAGAATAAAAACTGCAGAGGAAAAGAAAATAGAGAATCAAGAACAAATGAAATATTTAAAAAATTATAAAGAAAATCAAGAAAGGAAAAAGCAATGCAAAAAAAAATAAAAAGGGGAGATATATTTTATGCTAATTTAGATGCAACAATAGGAAGTGAACAAACTGGAGTTAGACCTGTAATAATAATTCAAAATAATATTGGAAATAAATACAGTCCAACTACGATAGTAGTTCCATTAACAAAAGAAATTAGATTTAAAATGAATCAACCAACACATTATTTTTTAAGTTCATTTGGAAATATAAAATTTGATTCGATAATATTAACAGAACAAATAAGGGCTATAGACAAGAATAGATTAGAAGAAAAAATAGGAATTATAAATAGAAAAACAATGCGTGAAATTGAACAGAAAATTTTAGTTGCGTTGGGAATAGAAAAATTTTAAGAAGTAGGTATTGATCTACTTCTTTTTTTGAAAGGATAGATGAAATATGGAATTTAATGAATATAATGAATATAATGAAATAAAAAATAAAGTATATTCGCCAAAAGAGGTATTAGCACATCTTTTAATTGCATCAAAGGAAGTAATTGGAGAAAGTGGAAAAAATTTAATTGATAAATTGACAAGTGTGTTCATAAAAAACATTAAAAACAAGGATGTTTTAGAAAAGGTAAATATAAAATCATTGGAAAAAATAAAAAATTATTGGGGGTTATCAATTGGACAAGCAATTGCTTATGGCTATATTGTTTTTAGCAATTTGAATTTTGAAAATAAAAGTTTAACGGAAGATGAAATTACAAATATGTTTGTATTTGAAATGCAAATATACTCTCCAGATAATGCAGTCGAGTTTGTAGAAAGAAAGGAAAAATAGTTAGCATAAATTATTGGATTTCCTAATATTGTTTAAAAGAAAAACAGGAGGTGTATATTTATGATACAAAAAAATGAAAGAGAAAAAATAGAAGTGTATGAGATAGATAATAAAAAATACACAGTAATATCAAAAAATGTGGATAATCCGAACAATGTAGAAAAATTGTATAATGTTTTGTGCAAATTTGCATTATCAAAAATCAATACAAGTATGAAAAAATAAAAATCACACATTAGAAATAAATATTATGAAAATATATAATTGAATTATCAAATATATATACCTCCGAATAAAGAGGTGTTGAAAATGAACAAAAAATATAGCGTTGCAGCATATTTGAGATTATCACAGGAAGATGGTGATAAAGATGTAAGTGATAGTATAATTAGTCAAAAAAACATTATAAATAAAAAGGTAGAAGAATTAGGAGAAGATTTTTATATAGTTGATTATTATATAGATGATGGATATACAGGACTTAATACAGACAGACCATCTTTTCAAAGAATGATAGAAGATTTAAACAATGGAATAGTAAATACAGTTATTACAAAAGATTTATCAAGGCTTTCGAGAAACAGTTATGAGGCAAATTATTTAATAGAATTATATTTTCTTGAAAGAAATATAAGATATATATCGGTTTTAGACAATGTGGATACAGGAGTAAAAAACTCAAATAATGATATGATCCAATTTAAAACTTTAATAAATGACTGGTATAGTAAAGATATTTCAAGAAAAATAAAATCTAGTGTTTGGGCTAGAAAAGAGAAAGGAATGTTTTTAGGCTCAATAGCACCTTATGGATATAAAAAAAGTAAAGAGGACAAACATAAATTAGTCATAAAAGAAAATGAGGCTAGAATTGTAAGAAGAATTTTTGAAGAATGCCATAGTGGAAAATCAATAAAGAAAATCGCAGAGGGGTTAGAAAATGACAAGGTTTCTAGTCCTACAAATCGGAAAATATAATGGCGAAGAAAGATATTGTTGGAGAGAAGAAACTATAAGAAGAATGCTAAAAAATAAGGTTTATCTGGGACATTTGGAATACGGCAAAAGAATAAATTTAAGTTATAAGTCTAAAAAAGTAAAGTACATACCTCCAGATGAATGGAAAATTGTCTATAATACGCACGAGCCAATAATATCAGAAGAATTATTTTATGAAGTTCAAGTAATGCGTTCAATAAATAAAAATATAAAAAGAAAAAAACACGAGTGGGAACTAAATGGAATTGTAAAATGTAAAGAATGTGGTGCTAAAATGACTTTAAAAGTAGAATACAAAAGAGATAATCCAGATGTAATAAAATCTAAAAAGATATGTTGTTTAAACGGCTTGAAAAGGTATAAGGGAAAAGAATGTATAAAAGGTAGTAGAGGATTTGATGAAGAAACTCTTAATACTATTGTTTACAAAAATATGAAAACAATAGTAAAAAAATTAATAAATGAAGAAAAAATAAAAGAACTAATTTGTAAACAAAATTATGAAAGTGCTTATAAAAATTATGATAATAATATGGAAATACTTTTGAAAGAATTAAAGAAAACCGAAGAAGATATTAGAGAATTATATATAGACTATAAAAATGAATTGCTTGATCAAGAAGACTATAAAAAATTCCAACAAGAAAAAACAACACAAAGGAATAGAGTAAAAGAGGAAATAAAATTATTAGAACAAGAAAAAAAGACAAAACCTGTTTTAAATGAAAAGAAACTAAATGAGATAGTCCAAGAATTGTTAAATATGAAAGGAATAAAAAAAGATATTATAACAGAAATTGTTCACGATATACAAATAGACAATGAAAATAATGTTTATATAAACTATAAATATAATATCTTTGAGGAGTTGTTATAAAATGAAAGATTATAGAGCAGGAATATATTTAAGATTATCAAGAGAACATCCAGAAGAAAATAATAGCATTGAGGCACAAAGGGAAATTGTAACTAATTATGCAATAAAAAATGGATATAAAATAATTGAAGAATACGAAGATAATGGTTATTCAGGAATATTAGATTCAAGACCAGCACTAAATAGAATGATGCTTGATATATCCAGAGGGTATATCAATATGGTTATAGTAAAGGATATTAGTCGTTTAACTCGTGATAAAAATAAAACAGGATGGTACACGGAAAAATTTTTCCCAGATAATGATGTAAGATTTATTTCAGTTACAGAATTTTTAGATAGTGGAGAAAGGTATGAAATAGATGATACAATAATGTTACGAGGAATAGCAAATCAATATTACATTGCAGATATATCAAAAAAAGTAAGAGCAAATAAAAAGGCAATGAGGGATAATGGACAATATGTTGAACATTATACGCCTTATGGATACAAGAAGAAAAAAGAGGATAAGCATCAAATTGAAATAGATGAAGATGTGGCAGAAAACATAAAAATGATATTTGATATGTATATACAAGGAAAAACAGGCTCACAAATTGCAAACTTTTTAAATGATAAAAAAATAAAAAATCCTAGTAGATATATGAAAATGAAAAATGCAAGTAAAAAATGGAGTCCAGAAACTATAAATACAATTTTATCAAATCCGTTTTATTGTGGTAATACGGTAACAAACAAGTATATAACAAACTATATGAAAAAAACTTGTAAAAAAAATAAAGATAGAAAATCTTGGATTATAAAAGAAAATACACACGAGGCAATAATTAGTAAAGAACAATATAATAGAGTACAGGAAATAAAAGACAATAAACATAAAGAGAAAGGCACAAAATATCAGTTTTTGTTAAAGGATCTACTTTATTGTGGACATTGTAAATCAAAGTATCAATATAAATTATTTAAATCTAAAGATAGAAAAAAATATTTATATGAGAGTGCAGGTTTTAAATGTGGTGTGGTATATAAAAGACCAGAAAGGTGTAAAAATAAAACATTTATAAATGAAAAACATATAAATGAAATAGTAATTGCAGAAGTCCAAAAGAGATTAAGTTTTATTGAAATAAATCAAACAACTAATAAAGTAATTGATTATTATAAACAGAATAGTGAAGAATACAAAAACATTAAAAATCTAAAGAATGAAATTGAAAAATTAGAACGAAGAAAAAGCATTTTATATAATAAAAAATGTGATAAAACTATAACTATTGAAGAATTTAAAAAAAAATATGAAAAAATAAAGTCAGATATAAATTCTATAAAATCAAAAATAGAAAAATTTGAAGAAAATCACAATAGTAATATAAATGAAGAAAGAATTAAAGGAATAATAGAAGACTATAAAAATGGAAAAGAATTTACTAACGAATTTTTAAAAGAAATTATAAAGAGGATAGAAGTTTATTCTGATTTAAGAGTTGAAGTTATTTTTAACCTTTAAAATGTTGAAATTTAGCAGTTTTGTTAAATTATTTTTATAAATATTTGACTGCAATAAACGGCGCATAACACAAGGAGGCGGTGTGGCAGCACCAGTAGGTGGTCAAATTTTTAGCGAAATTTTGCCTTATTTGGAAGTTTCACAAGGTAACCAAGATGAAGTTGAAACAATTGAACAAGTTCAGGTTCCAAATATAGAAGGACTAAGTATAAAAGAGGCACAAAAATCAGTAAAAGAGTTAGGCTTAGAACTTAGTATAGAGAATGATTCTGAAGAATTAGATAAGGAAAATACAGTTGTTATTGAACAAACTCCTAAAGAAGGAATTACTATTAATAAAGGTAGTAAAGTTTATGCAAAATATTAAAAAAAGGCTATACAAAAAATAAAATTAGTTATATAATGTAGAAAAAATTGTGAGCAAGATTTTGGTCACAACACATATTAAATTGAAGGGATGATTCTAAATGGAATTAAAAAAATTATTATTAGGGCTAGAAGGAATTAAAGCAAAAGGAAATGTAGACATAGATATTAAAGGAATTGAAAAAAATTCAAAAGAAGTTAAAGAAGGATATATGTTTGTAGCAATCAAAGGCTTTTCAACAGATGGACATCAATTTGTAGAAAATGCAATTGAAAATGGGGCCAGTTGTGTAATGCTACAAGAAGGATGTGACTTAAAATCCTTAAATATACCTGAAAATATAACAGTTTTAGTATTTAAAGATACAAGGGAAGCTTTAGCAATTTGTTCATCAAATTTTTATAGTAATCCATCATCACAATTAAAATTGATTGGAGTTACTGGAACAAAAGGAAAGACAACTACAACTTTTATGATCAAAGAAATATTAGAAAAAGCTGGTAAAAAAGTTGGATTAATAGGAACTATTGCAACATACATAAATGGTAAAAGAATAAAAGATAGTGATAGAACAACACCAGAAAGTTTGGAATTACAACAAACATTTAGACAAATGGTAGATGAAGGCGTTGAAGTTTGTGTAATGGAAGTTTCTTCACAAAGTTTAAAATTACATAGAGTAGATGGATGTCAATTTGATATAGTATTATTTACGAATTTTTCAGAAGATCATATAAGTGAAAAAGAACATCCAGATATGCAAGATTATTTCAATTCAAAATTGAAATTATTTGAAATGTGTAAAACAGGTATAGTAAATGCAGATGATTTGCATGCTGCAAAAATTCCAAGACTATTTCCTGAAAGTAACATCGTAACATATGGAATTGATAATTTTGCAAATGTTTTAGCAAAAGATATAACAATTACAAATTCATATGTTGATTTTAGAGTAAAAATAACTGATAGAAATGAGAGAATAAAAACAGGAATACCAGGAAGATTCAGTGTTTATAATTCATTGGCAGCAATATGTGTAGCTCAAAAATTTGGAATTTCTCCAGAAATTATAAAACAAGCATTAGAAGAAGTTAGAGTTCCTGGAAGGTCAGAATTAGTTGATAATAAATTAGATTTAACTATAATGATAGATTATGCACATTCACCAGAAAGTTTACAAAATATACTACAAGCAGCTAAAAGCTATACAAGAGGAAGAGTAATATCTGTATTTGGATGTGGAGGAGATAGAGATTCTGGCAAGAGACCTATAATGGGCGAAATATCAGGGAAAATTGCTGATTATACAATAATTACATCTGATAACCCTAGAACTGAAGACCCTCAAAAAATTGTTGACCAAATTGAAGAAGGAATTAAGAAAACAAAAGGTAAATATGAAGTTGTTGTGGATAGAGTTGAGGCAATTAGAAATGCTATAAAAATGGCTAATAAAAGGGATATTATTATATTAGCTGGTAAAGGTCATGAGCCTTATCAAGAAATTAATGGAGTAAAGCATCCATTTGATGAGAGAATTATAGTTAGAGATATAATTAGTAAAATGAAGGGTTAGAAGTTAGTGAAATGGAAGTTGGTAAAATAGATGTTGGAGAAATAGAGGTTAGTGAAGTAGATGATAATTTCCAACTTTCAACCTCTATTCACAAAAGAAAGGTTTGATTAGATTGAATTTAGAAATAAGAGTATTGCTTATGACATTTGTAATTTCAGTAATTTGTGGATTAATAACAATACCAATATTAAAAAAATTAAAAGTAGGGCAAATAGAAAGAGATGATGGACCTGCATCACATTTGAAAAAACAAGGAACACCTACAATGGGTGGAATAATAATGATAATTGCAATTATAATTGCTGTTACAGGTTCATATATTCTTTTATCTATCACGGGAAATGAAGAGTTAGGAAAAAAATTGTTGCCACTATTGTTAATTACAATAGGCTTTGGGATGATAGGCTTTATAGATGATTTTAAAAAGTTGGTTTTAAAAAATACAGACGGATTAAAGCCAAGTTATAAAATGCTAGGATTATTGATTATAGCAGTTATATATGTTTTGTTTTTAGTTCAAGGATTAAAATTAGGAACAGAAACATATATACCAATAATTAAGACATATATAGATATTCCAATTTTCTTTTATATTCCGCTTGCAATTATAGTTATACTTGCAACAACAAATGCAATTAATCTTACAGATGGAATAGATGGATTATCATCAAGTGTTTCCGCAATTATTATAACTTGTTTAACAGTTATAGGAATAAGTAATCAAGTTTATGAAGTATCAATATTTGGTAGCATAGTAATAGGAGCAGTTTTAGGATTTTTGATATTTAATTTGCACCCTGCTAAAGTTTTTATGGGTGACACAGGTTCTTTGATGCTAGGTGGTGTAATATCAGGTTTAGCATTATATTTGAAGATGCCATTGGTATTACTTGTAATAGCGATTATTCCAGTTTTAGAAACATTATCTGTAATATTGCAAGTTGCATATTTTAAAAAGACTGGAAATAGAATATTTAAAATGGCACCATTGCATCATCATTTTGAATTATCAGGTTGGAAAGAAAATAAGGTAGTAGTAGTGTTTTCTTTGATAACTTTGGTGGCATGTTTTATTGGATTAAAAATTATTTAATTAATAGGAGGATGAAAATGGCAAAAAAGAAAAAAGAAAAGAGTTTTTCAAGTTTCTTAAATAACCCAATAGATTTTACCTTATTGATAACCATATTATTACTATTAGGAATTGGGCTAGTTATGGTACTATCTGCCAGTTCACCATCAGCACTTGCTAAAAGTGGAAATAGTTATGCATATTTTTCAAAGCAATTAATTTTTGCAATTTTGGGCTTGATAGCTATGGTATTTATTTCAAAAATTGATTACCGTTTTTATCAAAAATTTTATAAACATGCATGGTGGATTTCTTTACTATTGCTTCTTGCTGTAATCTTAGTTGGAAAATCAGTAAATGGTTCAAAAAGATGGATATATATTACAGAAACATTGTCTTTTCAACCATCAGAATTAGTTAAATTTTTGATGATAATTTTTTATGCAGGAATATTAGTAAAGAATAGAGACGAATTACAATTATATGGAAAAGGATTAATAAAACACATGTTGTTTTTGGCTCCAATAATAGTACTATTATTATTACAGCCACACTTAAGTGCATCTGTAGTTATAATAGGAATTGTCTGCATAATGATGATAGTTGCTGGATGTAAATTTAAACATTTTTTATTTACAGGATTAGGAGTAGGAATCCCTGGTTTAGCTGTGCTTATAGCAATGGCATCATATAGATTAGAAAGATTTGTTACATTTTTAGATCCATTTAAATATGCAAAAGATGAAGGATGGCAAGTTGTTCAAAGCTTATATGCTATAGGTTCAGGTGGACTATTTGGAGTAGGTTTAGGAGATAGTAAACAAAAATATTTGTATATACCAGAACCACATAATGATTTTATTTTTTCAATATTAGCAGAAGAATTAGGATTTGTTGGATGCGCAGTTGTACTAGTTTTATTTGCAATTTTTATTTGGAGAGGAATTTTAATTGCAATGAAAGCACCTGATATGTTTGGTAGTTTAGTTGCTGTTGGAATTACAGCTTTAGTAGCTATACAAGTTATAATAAATGTTGCGGTTGTTACTGCATCAATGCCTGCAACAGGTATGCCATTACCGTTCTTTAGTTATCGGTGGTACAGCGTTGTTTATATTACTGTGCGAGATGGGAGTTTTACTCAATATTTCACGTGCGGGTGTAAAATAAAAAATAGGGATTTGGGGTCACTACGCAAAATTCCTATTATATTTAATTATCAATTTATAGTTATATATATTAAAATGTAGTGACGCGCAGTTTGGGAGGGTAGAATTCATATAGATAAGCCAGATTAACTTTTCAAATTTTGAAATATTTCTGTATAATTCATATGATTAACCCGACCAGTAAGAAACGAAATTTTAATATATATAACTATAAATTTTAAATTCCATAAAAGAGATTTTATGTGGTGGCCCAAATCCCTATTTTTTATAAAGGAGAAATGTATGAAAGTTATTATTGCTGCAGCAGGAACTGGAGGACATATAAACCCAGGTCTTGCTATTGCTAATAAAATAAAAGAAGAAGAAAAAGATTCAAAAATTATTTTTATAGGAACAACAAGAGGACTAGAAAATGATTTAGTACCAAGAGCAGGCTATGAATTAAAAACGATAGATGCTTATGGTTTGAGTAAAAAACTAACTATTGAAAACATAAAGAAGTTGTATAAAACTTTTAAAGGATATGGAGAAGCTAAAAAAATAATTAAAGAGTTTAAGCCTGATGTGGTAATAGGTACAGGAGGATATATTTGTGGTGCTACTATTTCTGCAGCACATAGCCTAGGTATTCCAACTATATTACATGAAAGCAATGCTTTTCCAGGAAAAGCTGTTAAAATGCTTGCTAAAAAAACTAATACAATTTTAGTTTCTTTTCAAGATGCAAAAGATAGAATAAAACATGCTAAAAACATAGTTTTTACTGGTACGCCTGTAAAAATAGTAAAAAGAAATTATGGAATCAATGAAAAGCTAGGTATAATAAAAAAAGCAGGTCTTAAAGAGACAAAACCAATTGTATTAATTTTTGGAGGAAGTCAAGGGGCTCAAAAAATTAATGAGGCAATTTTAGGAATAATAGAAAATAAATTAAACAAAAATTATCAAATAATGTGGGCTACTGGACCAAAACAATATGATATCATAAAACAACAATTGCAGGATAAAAATATAAGTATAAATAATATTGAAAATGCAAAGATAGTGCCATATATATATAATATGGAAGAAATTATGAATATTTCAAATTTAATTGTTGCAAGAAGTGGTGCAATGACTATAACTGAAATATCAAATTTAGGAAAACCTTCAATATTAATACCATTACCTAATGTAAGTGGGAATCATCAATTATATAATGCAAAGGTACTTGAAGATGTTGGGGCTGCTAAAATAATATTAAATGATGAACTAAATTATGATAATTTAAATGCACAAATAGAAGAAATAGTTTTAGATAAAAATAAAGAGTTACAAATGTCAAAAAATAGTTTAAAAGTTTCAACAAATAATGTTGAAGATAAAATATATAATGAAATTGTACGAGTAATTAAGGAGAAAAAGAATGTATAAAAATGTTAAATCTAAAATTATAATGATTTCTGTTATTGTAGGTCTAATACTTATAGGAACTTTAGGCTTTTTATATATAACATCTATAAGTGAAATACAAAACATTTATAGTCAAGAAAGTGATATGAGTGTAGCATGGACAAAAGTAGAAAATATATATCAACAGGCAGAAATATCAATAGCTATTGTAATTATCATATTTATAGTAATATCTATTTTTATTGCAGCATTTTTATCTAGATTTGTAATTTATCCAAAAAATAAATTCATAAAAGGTGATGAAAGAGCTGAATTAAGGGACAAGCTTAATGAAGTTTCATCAAAAAAGAATCAAATAGAAACTATTCTTTTACATATGACTGATGGAATTATTGCCTTTAATATGAAGGGTGAAATTATATTAATAAATCCAGCAGCTAAGAAGTTTTTAAGTATCAGTCCAGAAGACAATACTTTTGAAGATATTTTTGGTAAATTCAAACTAGATATAAACATGGAAAAAGTAATTTATCTAGAAACATGGACATCTACGGAACAAAGAATTCAAGTTGATGATAAATATGTAAAAGTTTTATTTGCACCTTTTAAAAATGAAGATGAGTTACCTGATGGAGTAATTGCTGTAATTCAAGATATTACAGAACATGTTAAATTAGATAATATGCAAAAAGAATTAGTGGCAGATGTATCACATGAGTTAAAAACACCTATAACTTCTATAATGGGCTATGCAGATACACTTTTAGAAGGTGGATATGATGAAGAAACGCAGACTAAATTTTTAAATGTTATTGCCTCTGAATCTAGAAGAATGGCGCGATTAGTAACTGATTTATTAACACTTTCTAGATATGATAGTAATAAAAAGAAAACTCAAAAAGAGGCTTTTGACTTAGGTGAATTGGTAAAAAGATGCCAAGAAAAACTTGCTATTGAAATAAAGAAAAAAGGGCATAAGGTTAATTGTTTTGTAACTGCTGATGTTCCTTTGGTTTATGCTGATAAAGATGATATTGAAAGAGTTGTTTTAAATATTTTAACAAATAGTATTAAATATACGCCAGATAATGGAGAAATAAAAATTTATGTAGGTTTTGTTTATAATGATGCTTATATTAAAGTATTTGATAATGGTATTGGTATTCCAGAAGATGATTTGTCTAGAATTTTTGAAAGATTTTATAGAGTTGATAAGGCTCGTACTAGAGAAATGGGTGGTACTGGTCTAGGACTTTCTATTGCTAAAGAGATTTTGGATAAAAATGGTGGTAGTATTGATATTAAGAGTAAAGTTGGAGAAGGTACAGAAGTTGTTATAAGAATTCCAACAAAAGATTAAAAAAGTTAAAGGAGAAAATAAAATATGTTTAAACTTGAAACTACTGATACTGTAAAAATTCACACTTTAAATTGCCAAAAGAAAATAAAGCAAGAAAAGGGGTCAATAACATTATATGTATTAATAAGTATGATGTTTTTTCTTGTTGTAATTTTTGGTATATATGTTAATTCAAGCAATAAAATACAAAAGCAAGAAGAAGAGATAAATAAAGTTCAAAAGGAATATGAAAAAGAAAATGTAAATGATATATATGAAAAAACATATAATAACTATGTAAATACAGAAACTCCAACAATACAAGTATATGATGGAAAAAATTTAAAGAGTGAAGTAATGGGAGAAAAAGTAAGCTCAAGAAAAGAAATATATTTATCAAAAAAAAAAATAACATTTAAATTTTTGAGTAATAACACAAGTGATAAATATGCATATTCAACAACACCCAATGGTGAAAAAACAATAGTAGAAGGAAATACGTTAGATATAGAAATAACTACAACTGGAAAAACAATATATGTGTATATAGTAGATAATAAGGGAAATTATAGTGAACATTACACAGCATTAACAATGATATTAGTAACTTTGCAAGATAAGACAATATATGTAGAAGAAGGAAAAGAGATACAAATAGGAGAAATTCAGGGAGAAAATGTAGGAAATATAACATTTGGACAAGTAGAAGATAGTTCAATAATAAAATTGAATGGAGATACAGTAACAGGATTAAAAGCGGGAACAACAACGCTAGTGGCAACGGAGGGCAATGCAGAAGCTACAGCGACAATAATAATAAAGGTTGTAAAAATAGAATTAGCAGAATCATCTGGAACAATGCTAATGGGAAATTCAAAAACAGTAAAAATAACAGGAACAAATATTGGAACATTAAGTGTAAAAACAAGCAATGAGGAAGTAGCAAAAGTAAGTTTAAATAATAATGAGATAATAATAACTACAAAAAAAGCAGGAAGTGCAACAATAACAGTAACAGAAAGTAATGCAAATGCAGAGGCATCATATGAAGTAAAAGTAGTAAGTGTTGAGTCAGAACCAAATGGTGGAACATATACAATGCCAACAGAAGGAAATGCAACATTAAGAACAACAGTAACAGCAGAGGGTGCGGATAAAATAGAAACGGCATGGTCAGATAATGCAGGAGAATGGGGTGTAATAGAAAATAACAAACTTGTAGAAAAAACAAATTTAACAAGTGGAACATATTATTTATATGTAAGAATAAATGGGGAAGCAATATACAAAAGTAAAGAATTTATAGTTGGAGAAAATACTTTAGAGACAAGCAAAATAACAATAACATCAAATGAGACAGAATGGACAAATGGAAATATAACGGCAACAGTAACATATGGAAGTACATTAACAACAAGTAAGAAAGCAGGATATGGAACAACATTAACAAATGCACAAACAGCAGCAAGTACAAGCACTACAACAAGTTTAACAGCAACAGCGAATGGATACTTCTATGCAGAAGCAACAGATGCAGCAGGAAACAAAATAACAGCAAGCTTGCCTGTAACAAAAATAGATAAAACAAAACCAATAGTAACAGGAGCGACAGCAACAACAAATAGCATAGCAATAACAGCAACAGATGAGCTATCTGGAATAGTTGGATATGCAGTAACAACAGCTAACACAGCACCAACAGAATTTACAAGTTGTACAAGTACAACGAGTCTAAGCACAACAGTAAGTGGAAAAACACAGGGAACAACATACTATGTATGGGTAAAAGATGCAGCAGGAAACGTAAGTGCAAGCAAAAGTACATCAACAGGAAGTGTAACAATATCTAAAGGAAATATAACAAGTTCAGTAAGTTGGAGTGGAACAACAGCAACTGTTAAATTTACAACATCAACAGGATATTATATACAAACAAGTACTAATGGAACTTCATGGACAAGTAATCCTTCAACAACAGGAACTGCTACTGTATCTGTAACAACAGGAACAACAGTATATGCAAGATTAACAGATAGCTCTGGACAATATAATAGTGGTGACACAGCAGCAATAACTCCAATATTGTCATATACTATAAGCTTTAACGGAAATGGTGCAACAAGTGGAAGTATGGCAAACTTAACATCAAGAGCATATGGAACAAGCTATACATTAACATCAAATGCATATAGTATACCTGGATATAATTTTAAAGAATGGAATACTAAAGCTGATGGAAGTGGAACATCATATGCAGACGGAGCAAGTGTAAAAAATTTAACAACGACAAATGGTGCAACGGTAACATTATATGCACAATGGGAATTAGCAGAAGTTTGGGCAAGTGATATATCATTTACTTCAAGTGATTCAAATTGGAATGTAACAGATGTACAAGAAGCTTTAGATGATTTATTAAAATAATATATAAAATGAAAGAAGGAAAACTTATGAAAAAGAATGAAAAAAGAATGATTTTAATTTTATTAGTAGTGCTAGTAATAGCAATAATATTATTTGTTGTATACAACAATAAAAAAGGAAATAACAATGAAGTAACAAAACAAGAAAATGAAGTAGTAGAAGAATTTGTACAAGTACTAGAAGATGGAACAAAATTAAATATAAGTACAAAACTAAATGAAGCAAAAGAAGTAAATGGGCTAAAGTTTGAAAATATACAATTTACAGAACAAAATGGACAATCAGTATTACTAGCAAATGTAACAAACAATAGTGGAAAAGCAACAGATATGACATTAGTTGATGTAATATTATTAGACAAAAATGAGCAAGAAATAGTAAAAGTGGGTGGAATAATTTCTCCACTACAACCAGGAGAAACAAAAGAGTTTAATACAAGTATGACAATCGATTATGCAAATGCATATGATTTTAAAATAATAATAAAATAAGAATGTCAAATAATGCAATGAATTTTACGTAAAATTATATAAAATGTATTGTAAAAACTAAATTTTAATAAAATTGTTTAAGTTTCGATAATATTAAAAAAATTACCAAGCTTAAACAATTTTTTTAAGTTTCGGTTTTTTTGAGTGCTTTTCCCTTCCTGCTTTCTTATGTATTATTACTGTATGTATTCGTTCATTACATTCGTTTAGAATTTTTAATCGTTTAGCTTGGGCCGCTTTCACTCAGGCTCAAAATGAATATAGTTCTATTTTGAAAATTTTCGAATG
>OIYO01000416.1_pt1 | contig 36271 bp, 29 predicted proteins | sample 1588191 | NCBI WGS metagenome assembly OIYO01 (sample SAMN03283275) | human gut metagenome | biome: human-associated habitat; material: feces | host: Homo sapiens | place: Peru | collected 2012 | reverse complement strand
AAAGAGCAGAAGCAAAGAAGAAAGTATAGAAAATGCAGAAGCAGTAATACGAAATCTGCAAAAGTCAAAAGAACCATTAGCAGACCACTTTATAGAAGTAATATTGAAATACATGTTAGAAAGTGGAATAAGAAAAGAAGTAGTAAAAAGAATAGAAAGTTTAAATAATGAGGAAGGAGAAGAAAGCCATATGATGAATTTTGTAAGAGTGATAATGGAGGAAAATGAGGCATTAAGAAAAGAAGGATATGAGGCTGGAAAAGTCGAAGGAAGAGCTGAAGGAAGAGCTGAAGGGAAAGCAGAGGGAAAAGTTGCTAAAGAGGAATCTATTGTAAAAAGGTTGATAGCTCGAAAAATGAGTATTAAAGATATTGCAAGTATAGTAGGAATTAGTGAGAAAAAGGTAAACGAAATAAAGGAGCAGGTAGGTTAAGAAAACTTTCCTTACCATATTGTATTTTCTAGCAAAATAAGATAAAATAAGATAGATAATTTGTTATATAAAAAGAAAATAGAGAAAATATAATAAAAATATATCACAAGATGTAAAAAACTTTTTTAATTTTTGTATCTAAAACGACAAATAAATTGCATAAAATGTATTACAATTTATTTGGTTTTAGAATAATAGCTATTGTTTAGAGAACAATTGGAATTCTACAAACTAATATATATAACTAATGTGAAAACAAAAGTTAAAAAAGCAAGAGGTGGTAAGGATGTTTCAAAATGTATCAAAAAATACAAGAGAAGTTTTTGATGAGGATGTTGAATTAAAAAATACTAATGTTGAAGGTAGCTTAAAAAAAGATATTGTAAAGCAAACTTTCAACTTGAAAAATTGCATAATATATGCTTTAAGTTTTATGATGTCTATGGCTGGTGGAGATTCAAGTTTACTTAGCATGGCACCATTTGGACTAGCTATGATTGCTGCAACTGTAGGAACGGAAATTCCTATTTTAATGGTTGCAATTGCATGTTTACTTGGAACAGCTATAAAATTTGGTGGAAGTTATATACTTACATATATTTTGACAGTATTAGTATTTTTTGCAGCTATACTAATAAAAAGGCCAAAAATGAATTTAGAACAGTTTGAAGTTAATGAAAAAAAGAGTGTTGGAGGACAGCTTGTATTTTCTGTTCTGGTAGTTCAACTGTTGCAGATGTTCTTCAAAACATTCTACATATATGATTTACTATATGGAATTATGCTTGCAATATCAAGCTTTGTTCTATATAAAATTTTTGTAAATGGACTAGCTGTATATAAAGGGCTAGGCAATAAAAAGGTGTATTCAATAGAAGAAGTTATTGGCGCAAGTTTAATTGCTATTATAGCTTTCAGTGCGTTAGGAAATTTGAATATATTTGGATTTTCAGTAAGGAACATTTTAAGTATATTAGTAGTTTTGATGCTAGGATGGAAAAATGGAATGCTGGTAGGTGCAACTGGAGGACTTACAATTGGACTTACATTAGGAATAATTCAAGGAGAGAATCCAGCATTTATTGCAGCATATGCAATTTCTGGATTAGTAGCAGGAATACTAAATAAGCTAGGAAAAGTTGGCGTAATAGCAGGTTTTGTAATAGGAAATATAATTTTATCATACATATCAAATGGTAACACTGTAGAGATAATAAGATTCCAAGAGATATTAATCGCAGCATTGGGATTATTAGCAATGCCAAAATCAGCTGGAATAAAAGTGGCTGATTTAATGGACGAATATAAACTATTACCAGAAACTACAGGTAGAACATTAGAAGAAAACAAGGCAACAATAAATAAACTAAATAATATGTCAGATACGATTTCTCAAATTGCAAGAGAGTATGAGGAAGCTGCGGCAACTATTGTTACTGATGAAGATATAGAAAAACAGGAAAAAATAAATAGTGAAATGTTCATAAACGAGTTAAGAACTAATTTGGAAGGAAAAGAAGAAAATCTTTTATATGATGATATATACAATGACGAAGAAAATATACTAGAAGAGATTTTTAAAATATTGTTGGATAGAGAAGTTATAACTAAAAAAGATATTATATCAATTTTTGCTAATCATAATAATTATATTATGGGGTACAGTAATGATGAAGATACAAATGATTATATGATTAAACAAGATATAGACGATATGGTTAGAATTATAAATTCATCTTATAGAATTAGTAAAATTAACTTTATATGGAAGAAAAAACTTAAAGAAAACAGAAAGAGTGTGTCAACACAATTATCAGGAGTATCAGAGGCCATTTCAAATTTAGCAGAGCAAATTACAATTGAAGAAGATGATAAATATAAAGAAAAGAAGGAAGAGATAAAAGCTCTTCTAAAAGAAAAGGAAATAATACTAAAAGAAATAGTTATAAAACAAGAAGAATCTAATAGATATATAGTTTCTGTATATACAGACTCGTGCGATTCTTTAGATGGAAAACAATGTCATTTAAAGAAGATAACTAGAATATTAGAAAAAGTGCTAAAAGAAAAGATGGTACTGCAAAAACAAAAATGTGCATTAAGAGAAAATGATAAAACTTGTATGTTTTCATTTGCATCAGAGGATAAGTATACTATGCAGGTAGGAATTGCAAAATCAAAGAAATTTGGTTCAGTCATATCTGGTGATACAACAATTCAAACAAGACTAGAAGATGGCAAGTTTTTACTAGCAATAAGTGATGGTATGGGATCAGGACCAGATGCAAGAAAGAGTAGTAAGATTGCAATAAAAATGTTGGAAAGGCTTTTAGAAACAGGATTTAATAAAGATATAGCACTAAAACTTATAAATTCAATAATTTCAAATAATACAGATGATGACATGTATGCAACATTAGATGTAAATATATTGGACTTATATAAAGGAAATATGGAGTTTTTTAAGAATGGAGCATGTCCTACATTTATAAAAAGAAATGGCAAAGTAGATGTATTAAAATCTGTTTCGTTACCAACAGGAATATTAGATAATATTGACTTAATTGAATATAACCAAGATTTGAAAGATGGCGATATAATAGTAATGTGTAGTGACGGAATAATTGATTCTAGTAATGTATATTCTAATAAGGAATTATGGGTGAAAGAACTGTTAGAAGAGCTAGAAACAGATGACTCACAAAGAATTGCAGATATTATACTAAATGAATCTAGAGACAATGACTTTGGCAAAGAAAAAGATGACATGACAGTAATATGTTGTAGAATAAATAAGAAGAATTAATTTTATTATTTGAAACATAAGAAAATTTGTAATATTTTATGCAAATTTTCTTGTGTTTTTATGTGCTTTTATGATATAGTAAGATTGCATTAAAATAAAAATTTAAGAAAGGTTTGATTTCTATGAGCAAAGGCAGAAGATATGATAACACAAATGAAAGCAAATTGAATATGAAAAAAGTTGTAGCTGTAGGGATTACATTAATAGTAATAGTGATGTTTTTCATCATTCTAGTAAAAACTATAAGCATAAATAAAGATAAAGCTTCAGAGAAAAATGTAACTCTTGCTTATTATACGGTATATGAAAATGAAAAATGGGGAGTTATAAATTCTAAAGGAGAAACAGTTATAGAGCCATCTTATGGTGAAATGATTGTTATTCCAAACCCAGAAAAAGATGTTTTTATAGTTACTTATGATGTAGATTACACTAATGGTACATATAAAGCCAAGGCCATAAACTCTAAAAATGAACAATTATTTACAAGTTATGATAGTGTTGAAGCTATACAAAATCAAGATAAGCAAAATAGTGTATGGTATATAACAAGCTGTCTTAAGGTTGAAAAAAATGGACAATATGGCTTAATAGATTTTTCAGGAAAGAACCTATTAGAATGTCAATATGATGAAATAACAGCAATTCCATATATAAAAAATAGTTTAATAACAACAAAAGATAATAGAAAAGGGCTAATAAGTGCTACTGGAACTATAATTATAAATAATGAATATGATGAAATTTCCGCATTAACAAGCCAATATGAAGATGGATACATAGTTAAAAATAATGGAAAATTTGGAGTAGTAGGAACAAATAAAAAAGTTATAATACCTGTAGAGTATGAAAAAATCGAAAACGTAAAATCTGGTGAGTATTATATAGTAAAAGAAGATGGCAAGTTAAAAATATATAATTCTACTACAGAACAGAAAACAGATATTGATGCATCAGCTATAAAATCAATGGATAACGAAAATATTATAATAGAGAAATCTGGAAAATATGGATTACTAAATGTTTCAGGAGAAGAATCTTTAGAAGCAAAATATCAAGATTTAACATATGTATTTTCTAATTATTATATTGCTAAATTAGATGATAAATATGGAATTATAGATAATAATGGAAATGTAAAAATAGACTTTATATATAAAAGCCTAACATATAGAAAAGATGCAGACTTTATAGAAGGAGAAAAAGAGTCTGAAATCAACACAGAGATAATAAGCAGAAATTTAAAAGTTGAATTATCTGGAATAATTTCAGAGGTAAATGTAACTAAAGGTTATATGAAAATTAGAGTTGGAAGTGAATACAAATATTACAACTTTAAATTTGAAGAAAAGAAGAATACAGAAATTTTAACAGGAAATACATTATTCCTAGATAAAAAAGATGGAAAATATGGCTATGTCAATAAAGAGGGAATTGTAGTTGTAAATTACATCTATGATGATGCGATGGAGCAAAATGATTCTGGCTATGTAGCTGTAAAGAAAGATGAAAAATGGGGAGCAATAGACCAGAATGGAAGAGTTGTTGTAGACCCTACATTAACTCTAGATAACAATTCAGTTATAGATTTTATTGGAACTTGGCATATTGCAGAAGATGCAAATGCAGGATATTATACAAAATAAAAATGTAAAACAATAATAGTAATCAACTAAAAATAAAGAAAGTAACAAAAGGAAAACGAAAGGAAGAAACGAGATGGAGATAAAGACGAAGTATCAATATACATACTTTATATATCCGTATATCGTGAATGAGAAAAAAATGGACAAGTATCTGGCAAAGTTACTTAGAAATAAGAACTGTGAGCTTAAGATATTTGAGAAAGAAAAAGACTGGGATTTATATACGTACTTTTTACCTAAAGTTCGTAATTATATGCTAGGTTCTTTCGAGTTTGGCAAAAACAGAGTAAAAAAATTAGAAGAACTGGATAATTCTATGAAATCAGTTGTACTTGCCAAACAGCCATGTACAATATTTGAATACAAGATTGAGAAGGATATTCAAGGAAAAGCTGGAAGAAATGATGGAATTTTCTTCAATATTAGGAAAATAGAAATAGTATGTTTTAACACAGGAATATGTTTTTTAACCATAAAAACTACTTTAGATGAAGGCTCAACAATAGCTGACGTGTGTAATTTTAACTATAAATTTAGGGATATAAATTCCACTACAAACAAATTGAAAGATTTTGAAAATATAAAAATTCAAACAGATGTGTTTAAAGATATAAAAGGAATTTCAGCCTTAATAAAAGATATAACAGGAAGTAATATTCAAGCAAAAGAACTAAATATTGAGACAGAACGTTTTATAACATATTCATATTTGTGTATTGGACAAGAAGACTGGAATGAAAGTTCTAATGAAGAATTATTGGAAAAAGAATTTTATAAATTTGCCAATACAGAACCTTCGGACTATGTTGTAGATGCAAATTGTTCTATGGAAGCATATAAAATTCAGAAGTCTAAATATGTAAAATATGGATGTACAAAAACATCTACAGTGCTATTAACATCAGATATAAATACGGAGAATTATACGAAATTGCCACATCAATATGAAACTCAATATCTGTATAATTATATATTTGAACTATATAAAAAGATTTATTTAAAAAAGATTAGCAAAGAGTTTGCTATAACAAATAAATTTAGTAATACAAAAGAAAAATTTGTTAACTTTACTCAGTCAATATGGATTGAAGAAGCAACAAACGACGAGATTGGAAATGAACTATCTGAACAATGGAAAACAAATTTATCAATAGACAGAACATATGCACAAGTAAAACAAAAGTATGACATTGTTTATAAGAACGTAAATATAGAAAAAACTGCAAAGTCAAATAAATGGATAGCGATAATTTTAGTAATATTGGTTATTGTAAATATTATTAATTGCATAAATATAATTGGAAAGTAAGAATTATATCTTCTAAAGTATTAGGAGAAAAAGGAGAAAATATGCAAGTAAAAGTTGGCACAGATATAATTGAAGTTGCTAGAATAGAAAACTCTATAGAAGAGTTAGGAGATAAATTTATAAATAAGGTATTCACAGAAAAAGAAATAGAGTATTGCAAAGACACTAAAGCATTAAAATATCAGCATTATGCAGCTAGATTTGCGGCAAAAGAGGCAACATTTAAAGCTATTTCAGATTTATTAAATGACAAATATTCAGTATCATGGAAGAATATACAAGTAATAAATAATAAACAAGGAAAACCTGAAATAGAGTTTGTTTCACTTGATAAAGAAGTTGAAAAAAAACTAAAAAAAATAATTAGCATAGATGTAAGTTTGTCTCACATTAAAGAATTTGCGGTTGCAAATGTTTGTCTAATTTGTAATTAAAAAATGTATACAGAATTGCAATATGGAAAGGTATAGAAGTAATATGGAAATGTTTGACTCACATGCACATTATGATGATGTGAAGTTTGACGAAGATAGAGAAGAAGTCATTAAGGCTATATATGAATCAGGAGTAACAAAGTTTATTAGTTCTGGATATAATGAAGAATCTTCGAAAACTGGACTAAAACTTGCAAAAAAATATAGTTACATATATACAACTTGTGGTATATCTCCAAATGATATAGCAGATACAAAAGAAAAAATAGAAAACCAAATAAAGACTATAGAAGAATTATTAAACCAGGAATTACAAGATAGTAAAAAAGAAAGCAGAAAATCTAAAATAGTTGGAATAGGAGAAATAGGATTAGATTATCATTGGAATACTGAAAATAAAGAATTGCAAAAGTATGCATTTGTAAAACAAATTGAACTTGCAAATAAGTATGAGTTACCTATAGTTATTCATACAAGAGAAGCAGTTGATGATACAATTGACATAATAAAAAATATTGCAATACCAAATAAAAAAGGAGTATTTCACTGTTGTCCATTAAATAGAGAATTAGTAAAACAAGGGTTAAAATTAGGATTTTATATTTCATTTGCAGGACCAGTAACATTTAAAAATTCTAAAAATGCAGAAGAGATTGCAAATTTAGTACCAATTAATAAAATGCTAGTTGAAACTGATAGCCCATATTTATCACCTGAACCTAGAAGAGGAACAAGAAATGATTCTAGAAATATTAAATATACAATAGAAAAAATTGCAGAGTTTAGAAATACTAATTCTGACGAGATTGCAAAAAATACATATGAAAATGCACTTAAAATTTATTCTATTTAGGAATATTTTGGTACAAGCAAGCATATTATATATTAATAGCAACAATGGAAAGTTTGTGTGTGAGTTATTATCAGAAATCACATGACAGTTCGCATAAAATATTGCAAATTTGACATCGCTTCCAAAAAATGCTATAATAATATTGTTGTTCTGATAGAAGATAATAATACTATGCAGGAAATGATCTATAGTAAAGCTTAAATCGTTTTGCTGGAAAACAAAATATGTATATAAGAAATCTAAAAAATCTTATTATAAGCATAATTGTTTTGAAAAGATCAAAGGAGGAAAAGAAAAAATATGAAGAAAGCAAAAAAAGCTGAAATACCGGTGAAAAAAATAATTGGTATATGCTTAATACTATTATTCATAATGGGAATTGGAGTTATGGCTTCAAATACCAAGATTAATAACGTAAAAATCATTCTTTCGAATGGATACGAAATGGATGTAGTAACATCTAAAACAAAGATATCAGAAATATTAGAAGAAAATCATATAATATTATTACCAGAAGAAAATGTAATTCCAAACTTGGAAAATGAATTATCTGATAATAATACAATTAGAATTACAACTATAGCGGATACAGAAGATGTGCAAGTAGCACAAACAGTAGAAAACTCTGCAGAGGTTACAGTAGATAATTTACTAGAATCATATGATTCAATAGTTGAAAAAATAGAAACTATTCAAGAAACAATACCTTTTGAAACAATTACAAAAGATGTTTCTGATGGAGCTTCTACAAAAAAAGATACTGTAGTACAACAAGGAAAAGACGGATTAAAAGAAACAACTTATAAGGTTAAATACCAAAATGACATTGAAATAGAAAGAACAGAAATTTCTTCTACAATAATAGAAGAACCTGTTGACAAAATTGTTGAAGTTAGAAAACAAACAACAACATCAAGAAGTTCAAGTGCTTCAAGAAGTGTATCATATAGTAATGGGGTTTGGTCTTATTCAAACTCTGAGTTTGACTTGCTATGTGCTATAACTGCGCAAGAATGTAGTTCAAGCTACGAAGGTGCATTAGCCGTTATTACATGTGCATGTAACAGAGCTGAAAGTACAAAATGGGCAAAAAATGGTTCAGACCCATTAAGCCAATATAAAGCAAGAGGACAATTCTGTTATTCAATAGACAGTGCATGGAAAAAAAGATTAAATGGTAATTATGCTTCATATGTTGAACAAGCTGTTAACGATGCATTAAACGGAAAAAGAAACCATAGTTACCTATCATTTAGAGCATCAGGATATGCATCAGGAGAATATATTGGTGGTAACGTATATTTCTAAAATAAAATTGAATAAAGTATTAAGATAAGGGGCTTTTAGAAAATCTAAAAGCTCTTTTACTTGCAAAAGAATACCTTTTATAGTATAATCCAAAACGAAAGGAAACGATGAAGATGAAGTTGATATCATGGAATGTAAATGGACTAAGAGCGGTAATGAATAAAGGTTTTATGGACTTTTTTAACAATATAGATGCAGATATTTTTTGCGTTCAGGAAACAAAACTGCAAGAGGGACAAATTGATTTTTCACCAGAGGAATATTATGTGTATTGGAATAGTGCAGTGAAAAAAGGATATTCAGGAACAGCAATATTTACTAAAATAAAGCCAATAAATGTAACTTATGGAATAAATATAGAAGAACATGATCAAGAAGGAAGAGTTATAACAGCCGAATACGAAAATTTTTATTTGGTTAATTGTTACACACCAAATTCAAAGCGAGAACTAACAAGACTAGATTACAGAATGAAATGGGAAGATGAATTTAGAGAATATTTAAAAAAATTAGACAAAAATAAACCAGTAGTATTATGTGGAGATTTAAATGTAGCACATAATGAAATAGATTTAAAAAATCCATCTACCAACAAACATAATGCGGGATTTACAAATGAAGAAAGAGAAAAAATGACACAGCTCTTAGATTCAGGATTTGTAGATACTTTTAGAACATTATATCCAGACAAAAAAGATATATATTCTTGGTGGTCATATATGTTTCATGCAAGAGAGAAAAATGCTGGTTGGAGAATAGATTATTTTATAGTTTCAGAAAAAATTAAAGAAGAAATAGAAGACAGTAAAATTTTAACAGAAATTATGGGGAGCGACCATTGCCCAGTAGAATTAGACTTAAGAGATTAATAAAAAGGAAAGGATAAAATATGAAAAAAGATAATAATTTAACAAAGTGGCTTTTCTATTTTTCAATAGCAGTTGCAGTAATAATAATATACAAAATTTTAGATAATTTTACGAATATAACAGATTGGATTAATAATTTATTTAAAATATTAGCACCATTTGTTGGAGGAATTTTAATTGCATATATTTTGTATATTCCATGCAAAAAAGTTGAAGAAGCATTACAAAAAACAAAGAAAAAAAGGTTAATTAACAAATACTCAAGAGGACTCAGCGTAGTAATAGTATATACGATGGCTTTACTTATAATAGTAATTATAATAAATTGTATATTACCAATTTTAACACAAAGCCTAGGAGACCTTATTAATAACATACCAGCATATTATGAGATTGCAACAGAAAAGATAAATTCTTTACCAGAAGATAATATATTAAGAAGTGAAGAAGTGTCTAAAGTTTTTTCCGATATACAAAAGATTGATTTAAAATCATACCTAAATTTCGAACGAATAGCTCAATACGCAAAAGGAGTAATAAGTGCCGTAAGTGGTATATTTAATACATTTATAGCAGTAGCTGTTTCAGTATATATATTATGTCAAAGAAAAGATATAATAAAGTTTTGGGGCAGATTTATAGGTTCAATATTAAATAAAAAAGCATTTGACAAAGTGAAAAAATACTTCACAAATGGAAATGAGATATTTTTCAAGTTTTTAACAAGTCAAATTGTAGACGCAATTTTAGTTGGAATATTAGTATCAGTAGTAATGTCGATATTAAAAGTAAAATATGCTGTGTTGTTAGGATTTATGATAGGACTATTTAATTTAATTCCATATTTTGGAGCCATAGTTGCTGTGGCAATAGCAATTATAGTTACATTACTAACAGGTGGAATAGGGCAAACAATTGCAATGGCAATAGTGGTAATAGTTTTACAACAAATAGATGCAAATATAATAAATCCTAAAATAGTTGGGAATTCATTACAAATAAGCCAATTAGTAGTAATTTTTGCAGTAACAATAGGTGGTGCTTACTTTGGAGTACTTGGAATGTTTTTAGCAGTTCCTGTTGTAACAATAATAAAAATGATTATGGAAGACTATATTGAAGAAAAAGAGAGCAGAAAATTGAAAACAAGTATTGACAACACTGGAGATGTTAGTTTATAATATTAAGCATGTAAAGGTTAATTTCTTATTAAACAAAAATAAGAAATAGAAATCCCATACGAAGCATTGAATGCACCGGAAGGAGGGGAATATTAATGTCAGAAGTTAAAGTAAATAATGGTAATATAGAGGATGCCCTAAAAAAATTTAAAAGACAATGTGCTAGAAACGGGGTATTACAAGAGGTACGTAAAAGAGAACACTACGAAAAACCTAGTGTAAAAAGAAAGAAAAAATCTGAGGCAGCAAGAAAGAGAAAATTTTAATAAATACATAAAAATATAATAGAAAAGAGGCGTTTTCAACTATTGATAAAATATTTGAAAACGCTTTTGAAATATAAAAAGAAAAAATAATATATACAAAACAATTACTAAAACTTAAAAAAATGGAAAAATAAATTGAAAGGAAGAATAAAAATGTTAAAAGAAAAATTATTAGAAGATTTAAAAAAATCAATGAAAGAGAAAAATATCAACAAAAAAAATGCTGTTCAAATGGTAAGAGCATCAATATTGCAAATAGAAAAGGATAAACAAATAGAAGTTACAGATGAACAAATATTAGAAATAATAACAAAAGAAGTAAAAAAGAGAAAAGATGCATTAGTAGATTTTCAAAAAGCAAATAGAGAAGATTTAATAAATCAGGTAAATGAGGAAATAAGTGTATTAGAAGAGTATCTACCAAAACAATTAACAGATGAGGAATTAGAATCTAAAATTAAGGAAATAATAAACAAAGTAGGAGCAACAACAATAAAAGATTTAGGAATAGTAATGAAAGAAGCAAAGTCAGAAATAGGAGCAACAGCAGACGGAAAAAGAATAAATGAAGTAGTAAGGAAATTATTAGGATAAATGAGAGAAATATATCAAGCAGGTTCTTAGAATTGAGCAAAACAGAAAATTGGAGATTTTATGATATATAAAAGTAAAATCTTTAATAAATAAAAGGAGGTACTGATGAAAGACACTAAAATTAAAATAAAAGAAGGAATTACACTTCATGTTATAGATACAAATAAATTTAAAACTAACATGATGGCAATATTTCTTACAAAAAAATTAACAAGGGAGGGCGTTACCAAAGAGGCTTTAATCCCTGCAGTTTTAAGATTAGGAACTAATAATATAAAAACTCAAAAAGAGATAAACAAAAAATTAGAAGAATTATATGGGGCAAACTTTAATTGTGGAATAGAAAAAAGAGGAGATAACCATATTTTAAAATTCTACATGGAATCTATATGTGATGAATATTCATTAGAAAATGAAGATGTTTTAAATAAAAGCATATCACTATTAATAGATTTAGTATTTAATCCTTTACAAGAAAATGAAAGGTTTAGCGATAAATATGTAGAAGGAGAAAAAGAAAATCTTAGAAGGATAATAGAAGCTAGAATAGACAACAAAGCAAATTATGCATTTACCAGATGTATAGAAGAAATGTATAAAAATCAAGAATATGGATTGTATGAATATGGTTATGTGGAAGATCTAGAAAACATAAATTCCACTAATTTATATGAATATTATAAAAAAATAATAGATGAAAGCAAGATTGATATTTTTATATCTGGAAAAATAGAAGATGCAAAAAAAATTGAAAATATAATTACAAATAACAAAGAAATAAGCAAGTTGAAAGATAGAAAACCAGAATATGTTCAAGATAGCAAATTAGAGTTGAACGGAAATGAGACAAAAGAAGTCAAAGACAAAATGGATGTAGCACAAGGCAAGATTGTTATAGGAATAAATATAAACAACAATGTACCAGAAGAATATATAAATGTTTACAATGCTATACTTGGTGGCGGATCAAATTCAAAATTATTTCAAAATGTTAGAGAAAAAGCAAGCTTGGCGTATACTGCAGGCTCTAGATACCTAAAAACGAAAAATGATATATTAATAAGATGTGGAATAGAGATAAGCAATTATGATAAGGCAATAAAAATTATTAAAGAGCAGTTAGAAGATTTAAAAAATGGAAACTTTACAGAAGAGGACATACAAAATGCAAAAGAACTTTTAATTGCAAGCATAAGCAAAATTGAAGATGAGCAAGCAAGCGAGATTTCATACACATTAGCGCAAGAAATATCAGGAGATACAAAAGATATAAATGAAATAATAGAAAATATAAATCGAGTAAATAAAGAAAATGTAATAGAAGTTGCAAACAATCTGAGAATAGATACAATTTATTTTTTAACAAACAATTAAAGTGATTAACTTTAAGAGGTTAAGAACAGTTGAAAAAAATGAAAGAGAGGAAAGGTTAATTTGAAAGAGATTAATTGTGAAAAGATAAAAGAAAAAGCATATATTGAAAAGCTTGAAAACGGCTTAGAAATAATTATAATTCCTAAACAAAACACAAAGAAAAAATACGTTATGTTTGGAACAAGATTTGGATCTATAGATAATAGATTTATAATGCAAAAAACTGGTGAAGAGGTATTTATTCCAGATGGAGTTGCACATTTTCTAGAACATAAAATGTTTGAACAAGAAAATGGAAAGAACAGTTTAGATGTATTAATGGCGCTAGGAATAGATGCAAATGCATACACAACTAATGATCATACAACATATTTATTTGAATGTACAGACCATTTTTATGAAGGTTTAGATGAACTAATGGACTATGTACAACACCCATACTTTACAGATGAAAATGTAGAGAAAGAAAAAGGCATAATAGGACAAGAAATAACAATGTATGATGATGACCCAGGGTGGCAATTATATATGGGCGCTATGGACTGCTTGTATAAGAACAATCCTATAAAAATAGATATTGCAGGAACAATAGAATCTATTAGTAAGATAACACCGGAAGTTTTAAACAAATGCTATAATACTTTTTATAATCCATCAAATATGGTTTTAGTGGCATGTGGAGATTTTAACCCCGAGAACTTATTACAGGAAATAAAAAATAGATTAGTAAAAAAGGAAGAGCAAGGATTAATAAAAAGAATATATCCAGAAGAAGAGAATACAATAAATAAAAAGAAAAGCGAAAAAAACATGGAAATAAGTATGCCTATTTTTATGATAGGATATAAAGATAAAATAATAGATGACAAAAAAGAAGTTGTTAAAAGACATGTTGCAATAGAAATACTGTTAAACATGATTTTAGGAGAAAGCTCTGAGTTATATTCAAGACTGTATGATAGCGGAGATTTGTTAATGTGCCCTGACTTTGATTATGAATTTTCTAAGCAATATGCCCATGTTTTAATATCAGGACACTCAAATAATCCTGAAAAAATAATGGGAGAACTTACTAAGGAAATAGAAAAATTTAAAGCTGAAAATATAAATAGCGAAGAGTTGAGTAGAATAAAAAAGAAGATATATGGAGAATATGTAACAGAATATAATAATGTAGCAGATATATCTAGAATGTTTTTTGCGGATTGGATTAAAGGAATAAATAGTTTTGAATATATAGAAGTATTTAAAGAAATAGATGCGGAATATGTAAAAAAAGTGTTAAAAGAAATATTTGCCGAAGAAAATATGGTGTTATCTGTAATAAAAGGTAATAACAAGTAATGTCTAAAAATGAAAATTAATAAAATAAAAAATCACATATGTATATAAAATGTGGAAAACAGAATATAAAAATCAAAAAAAGTAACACGAAATATTGATAAATCAGCATTTTATTAAATAAAAATATTGACTAAAATTATAAAATATGGTATTTTTAAATAAGAAAACAGAAGAATAAGGAGAATTAAAATGCTTGATGAAAATATATGTGTTTTAAGAGAAAAATTAAATACAAGTATAATCAATGGCGAAGATTATGAGATTATTTACAAACTAAGTACAGACTTAGACGAACTAATATGGCAGTATTATAAAGAAAAATGTAATAGGTAGTAAAAAATAAATGATAGGGGTAAAAATGAAAGAAAAAACAAGGATTATAATTAAATGTTTGCTAGCAATTATAATATTAACATTTATATGTGTGAATAATAATTGCTATGCAACACTTCAACAAACCGAGACGACTGATGGCGGAGGAAAAACTGATACAGGAACAAAAGAAACGATACTACATACAGATCAATATAAGACCACAATGTCGGATGATCCAGCGGCAGAAAGTGCAGTGAACACAATAGTTGGAATAATAAGAGCAGTAGGGTCCATAATATCTGTTGGAGCTTTGATGCTTATAGGAATAGGATATATGACTAGTAGTGTGGAAGGAAAAGCTGATTATAAAAAAACAATGCTTCCATATTTTATAGGATGTATATTACTATTTGCGGGAAGTCAGTTTGCACAAATAATATATGATATTGCAAAGAAAATGTAAAAAGGTTGCAAAAAAGATAAAAATGTTATATAATAGAATATATTTAATGTAAAAAAGGAAAAATATGAAAAATAAAACTTTAAAAATAATATGTATTATATTAGTGGTAATAAATATATTAGCAAGCACTGTAAATGCATTTACTATGACGGATATAATTAATAAGGGAAAAGATTTTATAAGCAGTAAATCAGATAATGATAAGATAGATGAGAGAGAGGTTAGTCAATTATCTAATTCTGTGTATAGCATATTACAATTCATAGCAGTAGTAGTTGCAGTTGTAATTATAACTATATTAGGAATAAAATATATAACAGGTTCTGTGGAAATGCAAGCGGATATCAAGAAAACATTGGTCCCATATGTAATTGGAGCTTTTATGGCATTTGGAGCATTTGCAATTTGGAAGGTGGTAGTGCTTGTATTAGAAAATACAAATTTATAATGTTTTTAATATTCTCAATAAAATGAGATTATAATAAAATAAATAAAAATAAAGGAGGAACAAATATGAAGAAAACAGTTAAAATAATTAATATAGTATTAGTAATAGCTATAGTTATGATGACATTAGCAACTAGCGTATTTGCTATTACACCAGGTGATGTTAAGCCAACAGAGGTTGAGGCTGGTTCAAATATAGTAACAATAGGAAATAAAATTGTTGGATTAATAAGAACTATAGGAACTATAATTTCTGTTGGAGTACTAGTTGTATTAGGTATAAAATACATGACAGCTAGCCCAGAAGGAAAAGCTGATTACAAATCAACAATGATACCATATATAGTTGGTGCAATTATAGTGTTCGCAGCTACATGGATAGCTACAGCAGTTTACCAATTTGCAATATCTCTTCAATAATGAAATATTACATATAAGTTGCAAAAATATTGCAAAAAGATTAAAAGTGCAAGTAATTGCACTTTTTTTGTGTTTTATATTACTTTTTTTTACGATATATGATATAATTATCTAAAATAGGATAATTATATTTAAATGGAGGAAAAATGGGAACTTATAACTTGCCAAGAGATGTAAAAGGGGAAGGTAGAATATTATTTATATTTACAAAGAAAAGTATAATGTGGACAGCTGGAGCAGCAATATTTGGATTTATATTCTACTTTATTTTTTCTATGTGTAATATGACAGTGATAGGATTAATATCAATGATTATATGTGCATTAATTGGTTTTGCGATAGGTACATTAAAAGTTCCAAATATATCGAATCTAAAATGGACTAAAGCAAATGCAGGAGAAAATTTGGATGATGTAATATATAGAGCAATTAAGTTTAAAGGAAAAGGAAACAAAATATATATTTACAAGGAGGATAAAACAGATGATAAATAATATAAGTTTATTAACATGGCTATTGATATTAGCTGGTAGCATAGCCTCAATATTGTTGATTGTTTTGGTAATTGTATTTGTTAATATGAAGATTAAGGAAAAACAAGCAAGTAGAAAAGAAAAGGAATTAAAGGACAATGTGAGAAGCGAAGAAACAAAGACTAAAACAAAGCAATATACTGTAGATTCTATTTTTAATTTTATGGAATTTGATAAAGTCGAAGATAATATGATTATACAAAAAAATGGTGCCAAGTATATTATGGTAATAGATTGTCAGGGAATAAATTACGATTTAATGTCTCAAGAGGAGAAAGTTTCCGTTGAACAAGGTTTTCAACAATTTTTAAATACCCTAACAGGACCAATTCAAATATATACACAAACAAGGACAATTAACCTAGAAAATAGCCTTCAAAATTACAGAGAAAAAATTAAAGAAATAGAGAATGCTTACAATAAGCAGAAAATGAAATATGAACAATTGACAAGAAATGAAAGAGCTACAGAGGCAGAAATAAAAAGGGAATATTATGAACTAGTGAAACAAAGAAATTTATATGAATATGGAAAAGATATTATATATAATACAGAAAAAATGAGTTTAAACAAAAATATTTTAAACAAGAAATATTATGTAGTAATATCATATTATCCAGAAGATTTAGGACAGACAAATTATGATAAAGAAGAATTAAAGGAATTAGCTTTTTCGGAATTATATACTAAAGCTCAAGCTTTGATAAGTGCACTTAGCATATCAGGGGTAGTAGGAAAAATAATGTCATCAATTGAACTGATTGACTTATTGTATGTGGCATACAATAGAGATGATTCAGAAATATATGGTATAGATAAAGCTATAAGAGCTAGATATGACGAACTGTATTCTACAGCACCGGATTATATGGACAAGAAGATGAAATTATTAGACGAGGAAATAGAAAAGAGAGCTTTCCAAAAAGCAAACCAGAAGGTTAAGGAAGTAAAGAGTGAAAAAGAAAAGAAATATGAGGAAAAAGAAGAAAATATAGATGATATAATTGCAAATTTAGCACAATTGATTTTGGAAGAAAATGCAAACAATATTGGCAGAGATGTTGCAGATAAAGCAAAAGAAAAAATTGAGAATGAGAAGAAGGGTAGGGGAAGAAGAAAAAATGTCAAAAAAGAAACAGAGACAGGAGCAGGACTTACAAGCTCAACGAAATGATTATACAAGTAATGAAGAGCTAAAAATTTTACATAAAAAAACAATAAAGGAATTGATTGCACCATCTGGAATAGATGCTAGTAATATAGACCATCTTGAGATAATATCAAGTGTAAAAAGATATGCAAGAAGTTTCTTTATATCAGCACTTCCAAGAATGTGTACATTTCCGGAATTGTTTAGAGATATGTATATGTTTGGAGATATAAATACTTCAATATATATTAATCCAATTCCAGAATCTAAGTCTCAAAATGATCTTAATAGGACTATAAATGAGCTTGAAACAGAAAGAATTGTTGCAGCAGATAGAGGAAACATAAATAGAGAAAGTACTTTGAGTCAGAAAAGATTTGAAGCAGAGCAACTAAGAGATGAGATTGCAGCAGGATTTAATAAATTATATGAAGCATCTGTAGTAGCAACGTTGTTTGCGTATAGCCTAGAGGATTTGGACAAACTTACTAAACTTTTAGCTTCTGAAATGTCAAAATCTCTAATAGGTATAAAGAGCACATGGGGAATTCAAGAAGAAGCTTTTAAATCAAATCTTCCATTTGCGGATGATAAGATAAAGAAAACACATACATTTGACCATAGATCTATGGCGACAGTATTCCCATTTACGACATCAGAAGTTGGACACCCTTCAGGAATCCCATTAGGATTTAATAAACAAACTGGTGTACCGATTTTATTTGATAATTTCCACAATTCACTAACAAATTACAATATGGTTATATTTGCTAAATCTGGTGCTGGTAAATCTGTTACAATGAAAACTTTAATATCTAGGTCAGCGGTTCTAATGGGAATACAGAGTTTGGCACTAGATGCTGAGGGTGAGTATAGTATTGTTGCAGAGAGCTTGGGAGGAGTAAATGTTGTATTGAGCCCAAATTCTCAAACAGTAATAAACATATTTGATATAGAAACAGAAATGGTAAAAGATGAAATAACGGGAAGAGAAAAAACAGTTCTAAATGTTGAAAATAAAGTTGAGGATGTTACACAAGCTCTTCTTACAATGGCAAGAGGTAGCACTAGAAGCCAAGAAGTAAACGAACTTACGAAACAAATAATTGCAGAATCAGTAGCTGAAGAGTATGCAGCATTTGGCATAAATAGCAATCCAGCAAGTTTATACGAAAGTTCAGTGGATGGAAGAGGCGATATGTTAGGCAAGAAGAGAAAAGAAATGCCAACAATAGGGTCATGGTATAAAAGATTAATAAGAAAAGCTGAAAGTAATGATAACCCAGATTATAGATTCCACTACAGCTATTTGTTGAAGGTTATGAAACAATATATAAGAGAATATGATGGACAAATGGCATATTTTGATGGACAATCTACATTTGATTTACTGGATGGCACCTTGTTTATTAATCTAGACATATCGCAACTTGAAGAAAGATTTGCAAGACCACTGGCACAACAAATATTACTTTCGTGGGTATGGGAAAAATATGTTAAGAAAAATAGTGAGGATAGAAAAAAGGCTAGCAAGAAAAGAGTTTTAGTTGATGAGGCATGGATGCTTTTACCATATCCGGAAGCAGTAGACTTTTTAAATACAATGGCTAGACGTGCAAGAAAAAGAAACGTATCATTAGCAATTATATCTCAGAGATTCCAAGACTTTTATGAAAAGCCAGAAGTTCAGGCAGTTTTAACATCTTCTGATACAAAGCTATTGTTAGCACAAGATAAATCTGAAATTAAATATTTAAAAGAAGTATTTAAATTGAGTGAAGGAGAAGCAGGATTTCTAGTAACATGTAATAAAGGTGAAGGGCTTCTGAAGGTTGGTGGAGATACAGCAATATTACAAATAACACCAACAGCGAAAGAATTTGAATTTGTTGAAACAAATATTAACAAATTAGCACAAAGGAAGCAATAAACAAAGTTAATAAGGAGTAGGTATGAAAGAGAAATTTACAAAAAGCATTAAGCAAAAGATGTTTATTATACCAATGATGATAGTTATGCTATTTAATTTCATATTTCCAAATTATAGCCAAGCTGATGTTGGAGGAGTACTGGCTACACCGCTTATAGCATTATTAGCGATGTTTGGTGATGCGGCAAATAGAATTATATATACAACAGTAGGATCGGAACAAGAAGAGTCTCAGATAAAATCAGTATTTGGAATAGGAGAATATGAAATATATTTAGATAAAGATGATGATAAAGCAGCTTATATAAGAGAGAATAAAGCAACGGGAGACACTGACTATGAAATTGATACTGATGAAATGAGAGGAGACTATGGTATACCTAATATTAGAATAACTCCTGCAGAAATTTTTGCAAATAATATTCCGATGTTAAACGCTAATTTTTTTGCTGACGAATCTGAACTTACAGGTAGGTCAATTGTTGGAACATTAAAAGAGACCGTTTCTAGCTGGTATAATACATTAAGAATGATTGCATTGGCTGGTTTGCTTTCTGTATTAGCATATATAGGAATAAGAGTAATGCTCTCATCAGCTGCTGCAGATAAGGCAAAATATAAAGAAAGAGCAAAAGACTGGTTTGTTGCTATGTGTTTAGTATTTTTCCTACACTATATAATGGTATTTATTATGACATCTGTTGATGAAATAACAACAATGTTATCAAATTCAAATAGTGAGGCTAGAGCTGAACAGGTTTCAGTTACAGTAACGGATGGAGATAACCCTGATACGGTTGATGGAGAGGAAGTTAAATTTTATACAAATTTAACAGGCTACATAAGGCTTTGTGTAGAATATAAAGACCTCGTTCCAAAGTTTTCAGCACTGATAATGTACTTAGGATTGACGTTTTATACAGTATATTTTGTGTTTATATATTTAAAGAGGTTATTAACATTAGTATTTTTAACATTAATAGCTCCATTAGTAGCACTTACATATCCACTAGATAAACTTAAAGATGGGAAAGCACAGGCATTTAACTATTGGTTAAGAGAATATGCTATGAATGCAATGCTACCAATTATACATTTAATACTATATACTATATTAGTAACATCGGCGACTGATTTAGTAAAGAAGGCTCCACTGTATGCTATTATTGCTATGGGATTTATAGTGCCAGCAGAGAAGATAGTAAAAGATATGTTTGGATTCAAGAGTGCAATGACTCCTGGTGGAGGATTTGCAGGAGGTGTTATGGCATCGCAGTTAATGTCTGCATACAGTAAGAGTAAGGGTTCTGGAAAAGGCAGTTCTGGCGGATCTGGAGATTCAGGAAAGGAAAAAATAAAATCATATGCTGATAAAGGAAAAATAGACTCGAGCTATTCGGATTTGGCGATAGGAACTGGGAACAATCAAAATGGCCAGAGTAATAATGGAGCACATTCACCAGCAGAACAAATGGCAAACCTAGATGCAGGACAAGATGAAATGCACAATTGGGAAGCAGAGCCTAGAGCATATTCACCAGCAGAACAAATGGCAAACTTAGATGCAGGACAAGATGAAATGCATAGTTGGGAAAGCAATACAGGAGATACTGGTAATGTTGGCGATACCAGTAATGCTGGAGGCATTGGAGATGATGGTAATGCAGATAGTGGAGATAGAGCAAATTGGAACTTTAGAGAAGGAATTGCTGAAGCGACAGATAGAGGGGCAAGAGAAGCATTCCCAAGGGCAAACGCAATAAAAAACAATGCTAAAAAGATGGTTCAAAGGAGATATAGAGCAGCTGGAGGAGCAAAAGGTATAGCTAAAAAAGCTGGTAAAAAACTTGGAAGAGGAGCACTTAAAGTTGCGACAAAAGCTCCTGCAATAATGACTGGTGTGGCATTAGGTGTTGCCGGAGGAATGGTTAGTGGAGACTTAAAAGATATGTGGAAAGGCTTAGCTGGAGGTGTTGTTGCTGGAAATGCACTTGGAAACACTATGGCAAATAAAGCTGAAAACGCATTAAATAGAAGCACTACTAGACATTCGTGGGACGAATTAATGCATGGTGAAGACAAAGCCGATGAAATGGCAAGAATAAGAGAGTTTAAAAACAATAAGAGCAACATCGAATATTGGGAAAGTAAAAATCAGATAAAAGCTGGTGAAACTCAAGACCAGTATATCAAGAGAAGAGATAGAGATTTAGAGAATATGTCTTCATATTCAGAGGTAGCAGGAGGAAATATCAAGAAAATAGATAAGCTATATAAGATGGAAAAAGAAATGTTGCCAAAAGGTTTAGAGCAGGATAATACTAAAGAAGGAAGAGCAAGGTATGAGTCAGAAAGATTGGGAGCTCAAAAATATGCAGAACAGATTGCAAAACTTAGTGAACAATATAGTGCATCAGATTTAAGAGGCTCTAAAAAGAATGATGTGATACAAGCTCATAAAGAAAAATTGATGAATGCTGGATTAAATGAAAATAATGCAACTGCCCGAGCAGAAACGATAGTAAATCAGATAAAAGAATACAATAGTTGGGTATAGATTTGTACAATTAAGAGGCAAAATAAGTTTTTGCCTCTTATATAAAATAAAGGCTTAAGAGGTAAAAAATGTTTAATAAATTAAAGAGGTATTATAATCAAAATAGAAAGAAAATATGGAGCATAATTGGCATTTGCGTTTTTATAATAATTTTAATTCAAACCGCAAATTATTTAGCAGGACTGAGCTTGAAGAATAAGGGAGATAGAAAGAAAAATACGACTACAAAAGACGAGATTCAAACAGAATCGATTATATCAGAATCTAAAGTGAGTGAAACAGTTGCTAAAAACAATAATAATGCAATAGATAAGTTTGTACAATTCTGCAATGATGGAAAAATTGATTCTGCGTATGCAATGTTAACTGACGATTGTAAGGAAGCATTATATAATAGTCTGGAGGATTTTGAAAAATTTTATTATAACAAAATCTTTAATGAAAAGAAACTTTATACAAAGGAAAATTGGTATTCTGATAAAGATATGGTTACCTATAGAATAACATATACCAATAATATTCTCGCAGATGGTGGAGTTAAATCTGAAGAAACCTTTGGAGATTATATAACTGTGATAAACAATAATGGAAAATATGAACTTAATATAGGACAATTTATAAATAAAAGAAACTTAGACAAAACATATGAAGATGACAATATTAAAATAGAAGTCGAATCTTCACAAATTTTTAGACTATATGAGATATATAAAATAAAGTTTTACAATAAAACAAATGGAGAGATAAATATATATGATACTCAGGTAAATGTTGATGCAGATTGGCATATAGAAGACAAAAATAAAACGGAATCAAAAGTTGCAATAGGAGAAGTTCCTGCTTCGTATTTAAAGATAGAAGCAGAAATGACACAAACAATAAATGCAAAGTTTACAAAAACATATAATCCAGAAAAAACAACTAAAAAGATATTATTGGAAAATATAAAAATTGGAAATGATATAAAAACAGTAGAAATTAATCTGTAAAAAAGTCCGAAAGTAAGGATGTGATAACGTGGAAGATAATACTAACAACCAAGAAGAATCAAAAGTAGATCAACTAAAAGAGGATATTCAAGATGCAAAAGATATTGCTAACATTGGAACAAAAGCAGCTGCAGGCAACTATGCGGGAGCTGCAAAAGATGCTGCAAAAAAAGTGGCAAAGGAAATGAAAGATCCCAAGAAGCTAGCTAAAAAAATTGCAAGAAAGGTGTTCAGGATGTTAATACCTATAATTGCAATAATATTAATAGCACTCTTATTCTTCGGTGCAATATTTGAGATAGCAAGGATAATAAAAGAAAAACTAGTAGAAATAAAGGATAAGATATTAGGCTGGATTGGAAAATGGACGACGGGTGATGGAATAGTTGTAGATGATGATGACGTTGACGAACTGCTCGACGATCTGTCCGCCCAGGGAATAGATCTTGCGGACTTGGGCTTTATGGCAGATGAAGAAGATGTCGAAGAGGATGAGGATTATAAAAATATAGATAATGATGATACATTAAGTGAAAAAGAAAAGAAAGAGAAGAAGGCTAAAAAGAAAGCAAGAAAATATATAAAAAGATATATGGAAGCAGCATTGGTTACTCAAACAGCATGGACGGATAGTAATGGGCTGGTTGGAATTCCTGGAGGAATAAAATTAGAAAGACATGATGCCGAAAACGATTTCATAGGTAATATGACATATGTTAAGGAAATGTCGGATTTGGATACCTATGGTGAATATACATTAGATTCAGATGGAAAAATAGTTTTTCTTGGAAGAGATGGGACAACTAAAACTATTGATACGTCATTATATGAGCAATATGAACTACCAATAATGTTCTTTATTGACCTATGCCTGGCAACGCAAAATCCAAGATATGTTTCGGCAATAGCAGACTACATAATCGAGGGGGCATCTGCATCAAAAGAAATAGGCGATTATTCAACAAGCTCTAATAGTGAAACTGGAAATTTCGACCAGGATGGATTTACGCAAAGAGTAGAATTTAATGGAATTCAATATACAGAATATAAGCAAAATTCTTCGAGGTGGGCTGGAGTTTCGTACTGGAATGGAGGCACTATGGAACATGATGGATGTGGACCGACATCTATAGCTGTTGTTTTGTCTGGTTTTAGTCAAACTGTATCTGTTACACCTGTTGATGTTGCAGGAGGTATGAGCTATACTGGTCCAAGTACAATACAAGCACGTCTTAATGATTATGGAATTAGTAATTCTGCATATACATCTGATTACGAAAGCAAACTTAGAAGCTATTTAGAAAGTGGCAAACCTGTAATTTGTAGTTTTATTAATACAACGTTGTCAGACGGAAGCAAATTTACAGGTGGAGAACATATAAGTGTTGCCCTTGGAATAAATGGAGATCAAGTGTATATATCAAATGTTTATAATTCGACAAATATGAGAACAGGTTGGGTGCCAATATCTGATGTAGTTAGTGCTCTTACATATTTGGTAGCAATAGATTCAACTCCTGATAATACAGCATCAGGTAGTACAAACAATGCCTCTGTGGACGGATTCTTATTTTTAGGAGATTCTAGAATAGAAGGAATAGAAACACAGTTGAAAGCTATTGGAAATGACATTACGGCAATAGGTGTTGGAAGTTCCAACCCAGCAAACTGGGTTAATGTAACAGCAAATGGTTCAGGCAGCGTTGCCAGAGGAACATATAGTAATGGCTCTAGAAATGTGCAATTGCCAGATTCAGTAAATGGAATATGTATAATGCTAGGGACAAATGGACTTGGACAAACAAGTTCGATGGAGCAAGTGCTAAATAATTTACATGCTAGATATCCAAATGTGACAATATATGTAGATAGCATATATCATGTAGGAACACGTTATTGGACCGGTAATCCGATATCTTTTAATAATTTAGTGGATACATTTAATGAATGGCTTCAGACGTTCTGCTCGAATAACAGTTGGGCTAAATATGTTGATATATCAGAGGGATTATATGAAGATAATGGATTACTGAAAACTGCATATGCTAGTGACGGTTTACATATAACATCAACTGAAGGAATAAATCAATTGATTGAAAATATGCGAGCTGGTGTAACTGGAGGTGGTAGTTCAGCCAACTCGGGATTTATAGGTGATGCATTTAGAAAAAATTGGATGACCATAAGAGTTTTAGATTCTTGTACTGTAACAACTAAAACAACAACATCATGGTATATTGATGAAGAAACTGGAGAGGAGTTATCAAGAATCTCCGAACCGACAAAAACAAAAGATTATACAACAAGTTATTATCTAGTAAATGTGGAACATTTATTGTTCAAACTATCTCAAACATATGATAGAACAGAAGACATAGGAGAACCTACAGTGAGCTCAGGGCACTATAGTGGTTCTGCAAATCTTACAAGGTGGGAAACAACAACACAGGTAAGTACATATGGCTTTACCTCTCCAATAGAGCAAGACCCAGTAATAAAATGTGAGGATACAGATGCTTTTGTAAGACTAAGCAAAATGAAGTTTAAAGTTCCATATAGTGGACTAAGAGTGTGCGCATATGATGCGTATAGAGATGGCGGAGAGATGATGTTCGCATTAATGGATAATAATTTGGACAATGAATTATTAATACAGATGATGAAATATGTATTATACAAAATGACAGGAGTTGACTTTGGAGTGACAGATTTAGACACTGATGTGTTTAAAATGAATAAATATTCTGCGGCTAACTCTGGAAGATATGCAACTATAACAGAAATGATTAAGTTAATGGAAGGAACAACAACTCTTTCAGCAGATGGAACTCAGTATCGAGTTGAGGATATCGGAGATGGACAAAGAACTGCAGGACCAGGTGTAACTCTTGGAAATAATGCTTCGAGGTTTGCTGAGTATGGAATAGATGTTAGTCAGTATGGGGTTAACTCATGGATAGATAAAACTATAGTGGATGCGGTAGCAATGGACTGTATTGCAGATGTGGCAGAGAAGGTTAATGCTCTAGGATTAGATTTGGAAAATTGGCAAGTAGATGCACTAGTATCAAGAACTTACAACTGTGGTGCCTATGGAAGTACAGGATTGCAGTCGTTTAAAAGCGCATATAATACATATGGGGATACTGAAGCATTATACAATAACTTTATGAGTAGACCTGTAACTGATGCATATGGAACATATTATCCGGGATTAACCAGAAGAAGAAAAGCTGAATGGAAACTTTTCCATGAAGGAATATATGAATGGGGAGACTGGAGCGTTGATTCTAAGGATGTAGACTATGAAGGAAATGCGGGAATTTCAACTCAAGAAGAGGCAGACGCATTGACGGAACAATATAATGAAATGCTTAATACAGAAGTACATAATGGAAATTCATATATGCAAAGTGGACCATTTCCAAAGTACTGGTCTTATTCATATAATGCTTTAACACCATTTCAATGCACATGGTGGGCAAATGGAAGAGCAAGTATGTACTTGGAACAATATGGAACAAAATATAAAAAATATCCAACTCAAGTGGGAAATGGCGGAGAATATTATAGAATTAATGCTTCAAATGGATGGTTTAAATATGGCTCAACTCCAAAGGTAAATTCGATAATTTCATGGGCAGGAAATCCTTATGGACACGTTGCTTATGTGGAAGGTGTTACTGATGATGGAGTATGGATTAGTGATGCTGGATCTGGTGTAACCTGGAGAGGAGTAAGAAAAATCACATTAAGTTACGCTGCAAGTTCAAATGGATACATATACTTGGACGAACCACAATAGTGTCAAAACTAGAAGGGAGATATAAAAATGAAGAAATTAAAACAACTTATAATATTAATAAGTGTAATTGTTGTGATTCTGGGAATGACTATAGTATTACATGTGGTAAGAGAAAGAAGAAAGGCAGATATAAGTTTGACAGATCCAAATAATGGAGCGCAAGGTTTAGCAAAGGATGAAAAAGAAGAAAAAAAGTTTAAGTTGGAATCTGCAAGAAATAGATACTTTGTGGTAGAAAGATGCATCAATAAGTACAACGATAATATAAAAGAACTATATCCGGATGACAACATATATTATACTGAAATTGATGATGAATTTAAAATTGAAAATGCAAAATCTTTATACCATATGTTAAGTGAAGAATGTATCAAAGACTTAGAAATCACAAAAGAAAATATATATACTAAGGTAAAAGGCGGAGAAATGCATATAAGTGCATTATATGTAAAGGAATTAGAGAATAATATTAGTGAGTATATAGTATTTGGAAAATTAAAAGCCTATGCTGATAACAAGCTATATGATTATGGGTATATAATAAATGTTGATTTTAATAATATGTCCTTTGAAATATATCCATATGAATATATGGTGAAAAATAATTATACTAGTATAGAAAAGCTAGAAGATTTTAAAGAAACTACTGAAAGCATAAAAAAATATTCAGATAATACTATATCATTGAAAAATGTATCGGATGAGGAAATGATAGAGAAATACTTTAGCATGTTTAAGTATATGTTGATGAATGATAAACAAGAATTATATTCTGTACTTGATGAAGAGTATAGGGATAATAGATTTAACAATGAAAATGAATTTTTGTCATATGTAACTGATAACTATAATAGATTAATTTCTTCGGTATTAACAAATTATAATATTGAGCAAAAAGGAGATATTAAGTATTATATAATACAAGACCAGTATGGAAACTATTACATATTTGAAGAAACTGATTTAATGCAATATAAAATATTGTTAGATAACCATACAATTAATTTGCCTCAGTTTACTGAAAAATACAACTCAACAAGAAACGAAAATAAGGCGGCAATGAATATAGAAAAATTTAAAGATGCAATAAATACTCAAGATTATAAATATGCATATGAAAAATTGGCTACATCATTTAAAGAAAAAAATTATCCTACTCAATCATCTTTTGAGGAATTTGTAAAAAATAAATTATTTTATAGAAACAACTTTACATATACTGATATTGAAGAAAAAAATGGATTATATATTTTTAAAGTAGTGGTAGGCGATTTAACGGCTAAGGCAAAAGAAGACGTAACATTGAATGTTGTAATGCAACTAAATGAAGGTACAGATTTTACAATGTCATTTAGCATAGAGTAAAATAAATATATAACATAAAAGAAACCAGATATTAGAAAATTTAATATCTAGTTTCTTTTTGTTTATTTAATAGAAAAAACATGATATAATAATAAATATAAAAAATTATCACGAACAAGTGATAGAAAAATATAATGTGTGAGGTGGATGAAATGGAAGAAGAAAAAACAGTGAGCCAAGAAGAGCTGGAAAAACAGGAACAAATAGAAAATAGAGTTATTGAATTATATGATGAAATTCAGAAAAGAATTGATGATAATGATTCAAAAGAAAAGATAGAAAAAATAACATATTATAAAGAGTTGCAAGTAGTACCTATAGAGAATGAAAAAAATAAAGAAAATATAGGTGGAGTGGATTTATCTGATTCATATGTTGTGCGCATTATAAATGAAAAAGAAAGAGTATTATGTGAAATATATAATAATAATATGCTAATTGCTACTATGGATGAAGAAGGAACAATTACCTTTTCGGAAGAATATAAGCAGACGTTTGAAAACATAGAAAATGGACAATTATTAGTGAATGAAATGGAAAAACTAGAAAGTCAAAAAGTTGAACTTAAGGAACCGGAAGAAGAAAAAGAAAATGATCAATGCAATGAAAAAAAGGTTAATAAGATTGAATATACTCCTGAAAAGATAGAAGAAATGAAAGCGAATAGAGCAAAAGCGGAGGAGAAAGAACAAGAAGTAGAAGATGCACCAAATGAAGAGGAAGAGCAAGAAATAATTGCAAAAAAGATGGGAATGGATAAATCAAGTATTTTGTCATGCGAAAAAATTCCACCACAAAGTTTTGTGACAAGAAGTGAAACATTTGAAGAAGTGGCTGGAATAAAGGGCAAATATAAAGAAATTTATGTAGTAGCAGTTAATCATAAGGCAAGCGAAAACAAAAAGTTTGAATTTGTTGGAATAAATGAAAATGGAGAAGCGGAAGAAATTCCGGAACTTTCTACTAGAGGCTCAACAACTACAGATAAAAGTGTGTATGCAATGAATAAGGATGGCTCAGTGGTACAAGAGAAACAAGTTACACAACTGTTTAATACAGGAGATCCTTATAAAAATCTTTCTATAACAATGGGAGACTATGGAAGAATTGAAGTAGAATATCTAAGAAAATCATTAGAAGAAAATAAATGGATTGGAAGTCCAGTAGAAACTTCAAAACAAGAACGTATACAAGGAAATGTAAAAAGAAGTATGGATGATAAAATTACGAGTAAGTATGATGTGACAAAAAAGGTTGAAAATGCGGAGCATCAGTTAGGAAGAAGGGGAATAGAAGGAGAGCTAGACTCAAAAGAGACAAGCTTAGAGAATATTGATACAATAGAAGGAAATGAAAACTACACAAATTATAATGAAGAAATAAAGCTTCATGATGGAACAACAACCACAATTAACAAAGAAGCTGAACGATGTGGAAAGACACTAAATGAATATGTACAAATGATAGAAGAAATTAAAGCAGATTGTTTATCTAAAAAAATAGAGATAGCAAGGCAAACGCCTGAAGCAAAACAAGAGCAAGAGCAAGAGAAAGAAATGGACAGAGGAGAAAGAGAGATGTTAACACCGGAAGAAGAAGCGGAACAAGAGGCATATAAACAACAATTCTACAATATGAAAAATGATATGTAAAAAATAAGATATAAAAGCTTAGAAATAGATACAGCCAATAAAGGAGTTGTAACTGTTGCTGAGCTTTTTATTTGAGATTAATATGTTAAAAAAATTTAACACATAAAAAAATCAACAGAGCATATCTATATAAATATAAAATATTGTTTTAGAGGGTGAAAAAAAATAAAAAGAATAATTTGTATAGGTATAATTACAATTGCATTATTAAGTTTTGGTATTTTTAACTATTCTTATGCTGACGATATGGATGAAGAGGAAAACGAGCTTATATCTAATAATGAAATTGAAGAAGTATCTAAGAATATAAATACTGAACCAACATTTAATTCTAGAAAATGTGCTGTATATGATAGAAAATCCAAAATGATAATTTATGGAAAAAATGAAGATGTAAAATGTGCCATGGCTTCTACGACAAAGATTATGACAGCAACAGTTGTTTTAGAAAATGTAGAAGATCTGAATAAAATTGTTACGGTAACGTCTAAGGCGGCGGGAACAGGAGGATCAAGACTAGGGTTAAAGAAAAACGATAAAATAACAATTAACGATTTACTATATGGGTTAATGCTAAGATCTGGCAATGATGCAGCTGTGGCATTGGCAATAGAAGTGGGCGGTTCTGTTGAAGGATTTGCTACTTTGATGAATCAAAAGGCAGAAAACTTAGGACTAGTAAATACTCACTTTGTTACCCCTCATGGATTAGATAATCCAGAACACTATACTACGGCAACTGAACTTGCAAAATTAACAGATTATGCTTTGAAGAATAAAACATTTACAAATATAGTTGGTACAAAAAATTATACAATAACAATAAATGGTTATGCCAAAGCGCTTAATAATACTAACGAATTGTTAGGAAGCTTAAATGGAGTAGTAGGAGTAAAAACTGGTTTTACTAATGGAGCAGGAAGATGTTTGGTAACTGAAGTAAAAAGAGGGGATAAGGACCTTATAACAATTGTACTTGGAGCAGACACAAAAAAAGATAGAACAAAAGATAGTATAAAGCTTATAGAATATGCTTTTTCTAATTTTGAAAAGATAAATATTAAAGAACAAGCAACAGAAGCGTTTAATAAATGGAAAGAAATAAATTCAGATAGAATAGAAATAATAAAAGGCAAGTCAGATAAAATCAAGCTAAGACTGGGAAATATAGAAAAAACAGAAATATTAGTTAGTAAGGAACAACTCGATAATGTTAAGTATGAAATAAAGACTATAACAAGCACAGAAGCACCAGTCCAGAAAGGGCAACAGATAGGGACTTTAACAATAAGCAAGAATGACGATATAATAGAGAGTGTAGACATAGTATGTGATAAAACCATAGAGAAAAAAGGTTGGTTAGATTATTTCGTAGAGAATATCAAAAAGTGTCGAACGATTTTTTAGTTTTGTAAGTGATTATGATTGACTTTTAATGTTAAATAGAGTATATATATAAGTAGCAGGATGAAACTTAATTTATGACACAAAATTAACTCCCACATTTGCAGATGTGGGAGTTTCTCATATGTAGTAATACTCATTAAAAAAGTTTTAAAATTAAGTATATAAGTATCAATACACATAACAGGATTAAACCTTTCATATATGACACGTCCTCATATATAGACTTTTTATAAAAGAGAAAAAACAAGTATATAACATAATGTCGTGAAAATAAAGAAAAATCGTATGGCAAAAATCGACAAAAGCCTACGGAAACAATAAAAAAATGGAAATAAAACCTTGACTTTCCAAAAGTAGTATGATAAAATAATTAAGCTGATTGTAATCCAAATACTGGAACAATTAACAATAAAAAAATAGGAGGTGAAATTTAAGTGCCAACAATTAATCAATTAGTAAGAAAAGGAAGAACAACAACAAAATCAAAATCTACTTCACCAGCTCTTCAACATGGATATAATTCAATGAAGAAGAAGGTAACAGATAGAAGAGCTCCACAAAAAAGAGGAGTATGTACTGTTGTTAAAACTGTTACACCTAAGAAGCCAAACTCAGCTTTAAGAAAAGTTGCCAGAGTTAGACTATCTAATGGATACGAAGTAACATCTTATATTCCAGGAATCGGACACAACTTACAAGAACACAGTGTTGTTTTAATAAGAGGTGGAAGAGTAAAAGACCTTCCAGGTGTTAGATACCACATTATAAGAGGAACATTAGATACAGCAGGTGTTAAGGACAGAATGCAAGGAAGATCTAAGTATGGAGCTAAGCGTCCTAAAAAATAAAATTTAAAATTATAAACTACGTCTTGCTTCGTTAGTCTTCGCATAAAAAATGCTCGATGTACAACACGTACTATCTGCGCTTTTTTAGCTAGACTGCCTCGCAATACTTGTTTCTAATTCCAAATTCTGCAGAAATTTCAAGTAAATAAAAATAAGGTAAACAACGTACATCATGTACATTTCCGGTATTTTTGATTCGGTTGCCTTGTTATACTTGCTTCTAATTTTCAGAATATATGGAGAATTTTAAAGTAGTAGATCTACAATATAGTGCATATAACTTATTAATTTAAGGTACTTAAATTTAAAATAAATTATATAGCACTAAACTGAAAAAGTTTCGAGAAGTATTTAGTATTGAACTTTTTAGAGTACCTATGATACTAGGTAATTATTAGTATCAAATTTTAAAAGGAGGGAAGAATAGTGCCAAGAAAAGGATATATAGCAAAAAGAGAAGTTTTACCAGATCCAATGTATAATAGCAAAGTTGTTACAAAATTAATAAACAATGTTATGCTTGACGGTAAAAAGACAGTTGCTCAAACTATAGTTTATGATGCATTTAATATCATAAAAGAAAAAGAGCAAAAAGATCCATTAGAAGTATTTGAAGCTGCACTAAATAATGTAATGCCAGTTCTAGAAGTTAAGGCTAGAAGAATTGGTGGTGCAACATACCAAGTACCATTAGAGATTAGACCAGAAAGAAGACAAACTTTAGGTTTAAGATGGCTTGTAACATATGCAAGAAACAGACATGAAAAAACTATGGCTGAGAAACTTGCAGCTGAAATAATGGATGCTGTTGCTGGAAATGGTGGAGCATTTAAGAAGAAAGAAGATATGCATAGAATGGCTGAAGCTAATAAGGCTTTTGCTCATTACAAATTCTAGAAATTTAAACGATGAACTGCGTCTTGTTGCGTTAGTCGTCGCATAAAAAATGCTCGATATACACACGTATTATCTGCGCTTTTTTAGCTAGACTGCCTTGCAATACTTGTTCCTAGTTTAAATTAAAGAAAATAAAGAAATTTTAATTAAAGCTACGTCTAACTGCGTTAACTTGTATCTAAAAATATCCTCAACGTATACACATACGCCTGCGGTATTTTTGATTTTGTTACCTTGTTATAGAGGCTTCTAATTAAAATTTGAATAGAAGAATTAATTATGAAAATTAAAAAATATTAAAATATATAGAGAAGGAGGATAAATAGAAAATGGCTGAAACAAAAAGAGAGTTTCCTTTAGAGAAAGTAAGAAACATAGGAATTATGGCTCACATTGATGCTGGTAAAACAACAACAACTGAGAGAATACTTTTCTATACAGGAAAAACACATAAAATAGGTGAAGTTCATGAAGGTGAAGCTACTATGGACTGGATGGTTCAAGAGCAAGAAAGAGGTATTACAATTACTTCTGCTGCTACAACTTGCCGTTGGTTAGGTCATAGAATTAACATCATCGACACACCAGGTCACGTTGACTTTACTGTTGAGGTTGAAAGATCTTTAAGAGTTCTAGATAGTGCTGTACTCGTACTAGCTGCTAAAGGTGGAGTTCAACCACAATCAGAAACAGTATGGAGACAAGCTGATAAATATCAAGTACCAAGAATGGTATATGTTAATAAAATGGATATTACAGGTGCTGATTTTTACGGATGTATAGACCAAATAAAAACAAGATTAGGAGCTCACCCAGTACCAATCCAATTACCAATTGGAGCTGAAGATAATTTCCAAGGTATTGTAGACCTAATCAAAATGAGAGCATTTATTCATAAGGATGACTTAGGAAAAGACATTGAAGAATGTGATATTCCTGAAGATATGAAAGCAGATGCAGAAAAATATAGAGCTGAATTAGTTGAAGCTGCAGCTGAACAAGATGATGAATTAATGATGAAATACCTAGAAGGTGAAGAATTAACAATCGAAGAAATCAAAAAAGGATTAAGAAAAGGTACTATATCTAATAGCTTAATTCTAATGACATGTGGTTCTTCATACAAGAATAAAGGTGTTCAAGAGTTATTAAATGCAGTAGTTGACTTCTTACCATCTCCATTAGATATACCTCATATTAAAGGTGTAGACGAAGATGGAAACGAAGTAGAAAGAAAGACAGATGATAACGAGCCTTTCGCAGCTTTAGCATTCAAAATAGCTACTGATCCATTCGTTGGAAAAATATGTTTCTTCAGAGTTTATTCTGGAACATTAGATGCAGGTTCAACTGTATTAAATGCCAACAAAGATAAAAAAGATAGAATAGGAAGAATCCTATTAATGCATGCTAACCACAGAGAGGATATAACAAAGGTATATGCAGGTGATATAGCAGCAGCCGTTGGACTAAAAGAAGTTTCAACTGGTGATACACTATGTGATCCAGCTCATCCAGTTATATTAGAATCTATGGAATTCCCAGAGCCAGTTATTGATATAGCTATAGAGCCAAAAGATAAGGCTAATAGTGAAAAGTTGGGAATTGCTTTAGCAAAATTAGCTGAAGAAGATCCAACATTCAAAACATATACAGATCATGAAACTGGACAAACAATTATCGCTGGTATGGGTGAGTTACACTTAGATATCATAGTAGATAGATTAAAGAGAGAATTCAAGGTTGAATGTACTGTAGGTAAACCACAAGTTTCTTACAAAGAAACAATCAGAAATAAAGTTAAAGTTCAAGGTAAATTCATACGTCAATCAGGTGGACGTGGACAATATGGTGATGTTTGGCTAGAAATGGAACCATTAGAGCCAGGTAAAGGTATAGAATTTGAGAGCAAAATCGTTGGTGGTGTTGTCCCAAAAGAATATATCAAACCTATTGAAGATGGAGTTAGAGAAGCAGCTGAATCTGGAGTTCTTGCTGGATATCCAGTTATAGACTTTAAAGCTACTCTAGTAGATGGATCATACCATGAGGTTGACTCTTCAGAAATGGCATTTAAGATTGCAGGTTCAATGGCATTCAAAGAAGGATGTAAACAAGGTAAATCTGTATTATTAGAGCCAATAATGAGAGTTGAAATAACAGTTCCAGAAGAGTACATGGGAGACGTTATTGGAGATATAAACTCTAGACGTGGAAGAATGGAAGGTATGGAAGCTAGAAATGGTAGCCAAATAATAAGAGGATTTATACCACTATCAGAGATGTTTGGTTATGCGACAGACTTACGTTCTAAGACTCAAGGAAGAGGAACATATGCAATGGAACCAAGCCATTACGAAGAAGTTCCAAAATCTGTATTAGAGCAAATTGTTGCATCTAGAACTAAAAAGCAAGATTAGTTTATAAGGAAAGAGGATTATATGCATAAAGATAGAAATTTCTTTCGAGAAAACTTAAAAAGATGTTGAAATCAAAAAAACATATTAGTTCAAATTTTTATAAACAAGTAGTAAAAGGATTCAATGAAGAAGTTCAAAATTTGGCTAAAAAAATGACCAAAGAAGCAGAGGAAAATGAAAAATAATTGAAAACACTTGCATTTTTAATAGAAATGTTATAAAATGCAAATGATTGATATTAAGTTATTAATTTTAAAAAAATAAAAATAGAGTGGTGAGCTTAAATCACTAAAATAATTAATAAATTTTAATCGAAATTGAAAATTACTGAAATAGTGGGTAGATTTTGATGAAATTATACTTATGTATGTTGAAGATAAATTTACGAAACTTAAAAGTAAAATGAAAATTTTAGTTAAAATTTAAATTAAAGGAGGAAATATAAATGGCAAAGGAAAAATTTGTTAGATCAAAGCCACACGTTAACATTGGTACAATCGGACACGTTGACCATGGAAAAACAACAACAACAGCAGCTATTACAAAATACTTAAGCTTATTAGGAAAAGCTAAATATGAAGCATACGATCAAATCGATGGTGCTCCAGAAGAAAAAGCAAGAGGAATCACAATCAACACAGCACACGTTGAATATG
>OIYO01000415.1_pt1 | contig 36547 bp, 28 predicted proteins | sample 1588191 | NCBI WGS metagenome assembly OIYO01 (sample SAMN03283275) | human gut metagenome | biome: human-associated habitat; material: feces | host: Homo sapiens | place: Peru | collected 2012 | reverse complement strand
ATCTCCACGGCGGCTCCGTTTGGGTGGAGGAAAGCTCGGACAAGGGCACGACCATCGCGGTCGAGCTGCCGATGCAATAAACAGCGCATGATAATCACCACAAAAATGATATAAGCGCATCATGAGCAGCATAAGCTTCCAGTTTTCTGCAAGCGTAAAGCGGCAAGGAGCCGGGTCTCGCTGCTGAGACCCGGCTCCTTGCCGCTTTACGCCTGTATTTATCTGACCTGACCGTTGCCGGTTATAATGTATTTATACGTACTCAGCTCGTCAAGCCCCATAGGGCCTCTCGCGTGCAGCTTTTGCGTGGAGATTCCCATTTCACAGCCCAGCCCAAATTCACCGCCGTCAGTGAAGCGAGTGGAGACATTGACGTATACCGCGGCGCTGTCTATCTCGTTGACGAAGCGCTCCGCGCGGGCGGGGTTCTCCGTGACTATCGCATCGCTGTGGTGCGTGGAGTGCTTCCGAATATGGGCAATTGCGGCATCAAGACTGTCGACAACTGCGACTGCGAGAATATAGTTAAGAAATTCGGTATCGAAGTCGGCGGAGGAGGCCGGCGTGCCGTCGATTATTCGCGCGGCAGCGGGGTCAAGACGCAGCTCAACAGGGATCAGACCGGCGGCGCGGCGGTCGTCCACAAGAGCTCTTTTCAGCATGGGAAGGAACTTTGCCGCAACCGCTTTATGTACAAGGCAGACCTCCTCTGCGTTGCATACGGAGGGGCGGCTGGTCTTAGCGTTGACTATTATATTGACGGCCTTGTCAAGATCCGCAAATTCATCGACATAGACATGACATATACCGGTGCCGGTTTCTATGCAGGGGACTGTCGCGTTCTGCACACAGGCACGTATCAAGCCCGCACCGCCGCGAGGAATGAGCAGATCGACCAGCCCGGACGCCTGCATGATATCCTCCGCACTGCTGCGGCTTGTATCCTCGACTATGTTTACAATGTCGGGGTTGCCGCCGGCAGCGGCAATGCCCTTCTTAAGTGCCCTCACAATGGCGTGACAGCTGTTGAACGCCTCCTTGCCGCTGCGGAGCATGCAGACGTTGCCGCTCTTTATCGCAAGCGCCGCAGCGTCAGATGTAACGTTCGGGCGGCTTTCATATATGATTGCGACAAGTCCGAGCGGTACCTGCTTTTTGCAGATGTGCATGCCGTTTGCATGCACAGTCTCTGAAATGATGCGCCCGGTATGGTCGGGGAGTTTTACGGTGGCTCTGATACCGTCCGCCATGCCGTCGATGCGCGCAGGATCGAGACTGAGCCTGTCAAGCATGACCTCGGATATTCCGCCGCGCGCCTTGTCCATGTCCTGCTCATTTGCCGCAAGTATACTGTCCGTCTCCTGCTGCAGGGCGTCCGCCATTGCAAGCAGGATGCGGTTCTTCTCTTCCGGCGATGCATCGCGTATGCTGCCCCATACAGCTTTGGTTGCTCTGAGAAGTTCAAGCGTGGTCATTTTCGTGTCCCCTTTGTTCCTATCAAAAATCTTGTTCCGACGTGCTTTCCATCCACTATATCATACAGAATGTCAGGATTGCTGCCGTTTGCGATTACCATCTCACAACCGGCATTTGTCGCTATCATGGCCGCGTGCAGTTTGGTGATCATTCCACCGGTTCCGAGTGATGAACCCTCGCCTCCAGCAAGAGCAAGGATACCGTCGTCAATATCAGTTACCTCATCTATGAGCTTTGCCTGCGCATTTTTATGCGGGTCGCTGTCATACAGTCCGTCAATATCTGACAGCAATATCAGAAGCTCTGCCGATACCGTTGCAGCAACCTCTGCCGAAAGAGTATCGTTATCCCCGATCACAATTTCATCGGTGGAGACCGTGTCATTTTCATTTATTATCGGTAACGCGCCAAGCTGCAGCAGCCGTTCAAGCGTATTATGAAAGTTGCTCTTCCGGCATCCGTCGTCGGCAAGATCTGGCGCAGTTATGAGCATCTGCGCAACGATATGATTGTACTCTGTAAAGAGCTTGTCATAAATATACATCAGTTCGCCTTGACCTACCGCTGCTGCGGCCTGCTTTGTCGGCATGTCTTTGGGGCGCTCGGTCAGGCTCAGCTTTCCAACACCCATGCCTATCGCACCTGAGGAAACAAGGATCATTTCATGCCCGGCATTCTTCAGGTCACTCAGAACCTTGCACAGCTTTTCCATACGCTGTATGTTAAGCCGACCGGTGGTATGAGCCAATGTAGAGGTCCCGATTTTCACAACCATACGCATATATATCACCCCAGCTTATCTGTAGCATTAATTATACTGCATTATGCCATGCCCGGTTAGAAATTGCAACATAAAACTGTTCCGATCAGAGCCACGTATAAGCAGCGACAGGTAAAGGCAAAAGAAAGTGTAAAGATTCCGTTCAACCAAGCATGAAGAATATGGCAGAGGACGATTGTTCACAAAATTGTTGTTGTTGTACATCCGCTGAAATATGCTTAAAATATAGATGACAGAGTATGTTCATTATACGGAGACGGCAATGGATAGAGTGGCAAGATGGATAACTGAACACTCCCGGCTGATAGTGGCTTTTTTTGCAGTGGCTGCGATCGTCTGTGCGGTTTTGTTCTTCGGCGTGAAGGTGAATTATGATATGACCGCCTACCTCCCGGCGGACGCGGAATCGACAGTGGCGCTGCAGATAATGCAGGAGGAGTTTTCCGCATCCGTGCCGAATGCACGCATCGTGGTGCATGGGCACGATCAACTGGCCGCCCAGCAGTTTACACTCCTCGGCGTACTCCTTTGGTTTTGCATACACCAAGCGCTGGCGCAGCAACAGGTCGATGCCGATGCCCTTCCAGGCCGCCGCCATGCCTTTTACATCCACACCGGCGGCAAAGCCGATGCGGTAGTGATTGGTCAGAGTAAACAGGAAACTGGTGTTGAACAGACAACCGTAGCTGTTGAGGGGGCCAACCATGGTATTCTCAGGGTCGCCGAACCGTGCACCCTCCAGGTCGCAGGGGCCGCCGATATCGTTGTGCTTTCCGGCCACGGTGTCCAGGCGGAAGCTGTCGAACTGGTAGGTCATTCCCGGTACGATGGGCCAGATGTTATACTCCGGCACTTGATAAGCGGCTGACAGCTCACGGGCGAAGATGCGGTCACAGATTACGACAGGGCTATTCTCTTTGAACACCGCCGGCAGGTCAGAGGTGTGGTCGAAATGGGAGTGATTGATGGTGACATAGTCCACTCGGCCAAGGTCATTCAGATCCATGACCGGCGTATTATCACGCCGCCAGGCTCTGGGACTTTGAGGTAGGAAAGGATCCGTCATCAATACTTTTGCCATTGGGCAGACGGAACTTGAAGCACTGTCCATGTATCCAGCGGAACTCCAGCACATTTTGAGACGCAGCCTTCTCATAGGGCGTCTCGGGAAAGTCGTTCAGCGCTTTGATGGCGCGAATATCAGTAGCCATACCATACCTCCGTTACTCAAAAGATATATCCCAGCACAATAAGGCGAAGTCGCCGATGCAAGACAGGTGCGCCCTTAGGCGCACCTGTCTTGCATTAACAGCGTCTTATTTATAAATCAACGGAGCAATGAAAGCCAGCAGCAGTGCCACCACAATGGGAATGAAGCAGCATGTCCACCATGTATGCTTATAGGTGCCCTTCAGCTCAATTCCTACCACATCATTGTAAACGGAAACACAGGCGCACCAGGGAAGCGTATCAAGTCCGCAGGCCGCTACACCCAACACGCGAACCAATGCGTCTATATTAAGGCCCATGCTGAGGAACGGGGCCGACAGGGAACCCAGGAATACCAACAAGCCGCCCAACGAAGAAACACAAATGCCGGAGCAGAAAATGACAGCCAGCGCCGCGCCGACATATCCGTTGAAGAGGCCGGAAATATTTTTGATCCACCCTTCAAAAATGCCAAACGCAGCCGAGGACTGAATGACAGCCGCAAAAGCGATAAAGCCAGCCGTTGCAAACATTGCGTTCAGGACGCCAACAAAACCTTCTTCCAAGATTTTCTTAACGGTATAGCCTTTTTCACCGATAATAATCTTCCTGAACTGAATCGTCTGAATAACGCCGACAAGAACAATTGCAGTCAGAACGGAATAAACGGCACTACCTGCAAACAGCGCATTTCTCACAGGAGCCATGCTGAAAACAACGCAGGCGATAATCAGGATGACAACGCCCACACAAGCCGAGGCGAAGGACGGTATCGTTTCGTTGGCAAACACGGTGTCCATATCCTGGATGTCTTCTCCGGCAGAGGCCGCAAACACAATACCTTTAGCCTGATCCCGCTTTACAGCCCGTTGGAAGTACAGGTATGTTGACACGTAGCAGATCAAGGTACCGATGACGCCGAGGATTTGGGCGGGATACAAACTGTTTCCCAAATATCCCTGAGCAACTACAGTAAGATTGGCGGGCTTGATAGTTGGCATGACTGCCTGAGCGACCGAAGCGCCCCACAGAACGATTGCTGTGATATAATTTTTAGAAATATTAGCCGCGCTAAACATATACAGCAAAATCGGATAAACAGTAAAAATGACAATAAATGCACTCAGACCAGCGAATGCCAAAACCGTAACGGCAATCATTGCCGCAAGAATACACCGCTCTTTTCCAATTTTTTTAAGGATGCCAAATGCCAAAGACTTTGCGCAGTTTGTCTTATCAAGAACAATGCCGTATATTCCGCCGATAATAAAGAGGAAAGCATACGAAGCAAGAAAATCCATGCCGCCTTTCATAAAGCTGGTAATTGAATCCCAGAAATTCATTCCATTGGTAACAATAATTACAACTGCGCCAGCCAAGGCGGCAATAAAGGAATTTACTTTTCTATAGGCCAAAAATATGACCAGTGTAAGTGACAGAAACACACCGATTACAGCGATTGCGCTCATTTTTTTCTCCTCTCAAATTTGATTTTGTTCCTCATGAAGCCATCTTTTCTTTGCCAAATCTATAAAAAATCCAGAAATCAACGCCAAAGCCAGCGGAGAGCATCCGGCATAACAGACGCACCATAGCGGATCGAATGGCCGCCGGGGCCGATCTCCAGCTTGTAATCGTAGCTTTTATACTCCAGCGCGGAGGCCATTGATTGGTTAGCCAGAGGCCAGTTACCGAAGCAGGTGTTCAAATCATGCTCGCCCGTCTGCAGATAAACCCGGATAGGCTTTGCCGGACTTTGACGGATCAGACCCGGAAACAGATCGCCGCCCCGAATGGCCGTGAAGCTTCCTACATTGCTGAGAACCTTTCCAAAGAGGTCGGGCCGATGCCAAGCAGCCGCAAAGGCTGCGTTGCCGCTGGAAGAAATGCCGCAGATCATGCTCTTGCTCGGATCGGTGGTGATATGATAGCGCTCCCGTAAAGGTTCAAGAATTTCCTTATCCAGAAAAGTAACGTATCGGTCATCGATGGAGTCATATTCGATACTGCGATGATCCGTGCCACCGTAACGGGGCAGTCCGGGGCCGGGATTGCCTGGATCGATGAACACCGCAATGGAGACAGGCAGTTCACCGTTGGCAATCATCGTATCCAGAACATTTGGCATCTTTGCTCCCTGAATATACATCCTGTCGCCGTCCATAATTACCATCAGCGCGGCTTCCTGACCGTGGTACTGCTGTGGAACATACAGCTTATAAATACCCGACACGTCGGGATAAACCACCTTGCTTTTCCATGTATACTGGGTCAATTTACCGACAGGGATGCTTTCCGACGCTTCAGCCTCTTTCGGCAGCGGGAATCGCGGTTCTACATTTGCGGCCCACTCATAACAGTCAATATCGCGCTGCGGCACGTTATGCCACGCACTGAAATCAATGCCGTTTTGATCGTACTCATACTCGGGAATAGTCATCAAGATATACGCTCCTCTCAAGTTATAAATTATTTTAACACAGCGCCTTCGTCGGCGGAAGATACCATTCTCTGATAACGGGCCAGCCAGCCAGTTTTTACCCAGCTCTCGTGGGGCTTCTGCTCCGCTCTGCGGCAGGCGAACTCCTCATCGGTGACGCGGGCGTTGATGGTGTACTTGTCCATGTCGATGTCGACGACGTCGCCGTCCCGCAGCAGGCCGATCTCGCCACCGGCCGCCGCTTCGGGGGACACATGGCCGATGGACGCGCCCCGGGACGCACCGGAGAATCGGCCATCGGTGATGAGGGCAACATCCTTGTCCAGTCCCATACCCGCCAGTGCCGAAGTGGGTACCAGCATCTCACGCATGCCCGGGCTACCCTTGGGGCCCTCGTACAGGATGACCACGATGTCGCCCTTCCGGATCTCACCGCCGAAGATGGCCTTCACCGCCGCCTCCTCGCCCTCAAACACACGGGCGGTGCAGCTATGTACCCGCATCTCCGGCGCCACGGCACTGCGCTTTACAACACAGCCATTGCGGGCGATATTACCAAACAGGAACGCCAGGCCGCCGGTGGCGGAATAGGGCTTGTCCAGCGGGCGGATGACCTCGGGGTCGCGGTTGTCCGCATGGGCGATGTTCTCCCCTACGGTATAGCCGGTGACGGTAGGCAGCTCCGTGTGCAGCAGCCCCGCGTCCGCCAGCTCCTTCATGACGGCAGACACGCCGCCGGCCTCGTCCAGTTCCTCCATGAAGTGTTCGCCCGCCGGTGCCAAATGGCACAGGTTGGGAGTTTTCTCGCTGATTTCATTGAACTGCTTCAGATCGATGGTCAGCCCCGCCTCGTGGGCGATGGCAGGGATATGCAGGGATGTGTTGGTGGAACAGCCCAGCGCCATATCTACGGTGATGGCATTATGAAACGCTTCTGCCGTTACGATGTCCCGGGGACGGATGTTTTTCTCCACCAGCTCCATGACCTTCATGCCGGAATGCTTGGAGAACTGGATACGAGCGGAACAGGGTGCGGGGATGCTGCCGTTGCCCGGCAGCGCCATGCCCAGCGCTTCGCACAGGCAGTTCATGGAGTTGGCCGTGAACATACCGGAGCAGGAGCCGCAGGAGGGGCAGGAGGACTGCTCACATTTCCGCAGACCCGCGTCGTCCAGCTTCCCCGCCTGATAGGCACCTACCGCCTCGAACATCTGGGACAGGCTGGTCTTCTTCCCATTGACATGACCCGCCAGCATAGGGCCTCCGGAGCATACCAGCGCAGGGATGTTCACGCGGATGGCTCCCATCAGCATACCGGGCACGATCTTGTCGCAGTTGGGGATCAGCACTGCGCCGTCGAAGCAATGGGCGGTCAGCAGTGTCTCCACTGAATCTGCGATGAGCTCACGGGAGGCCAAGGAGTAGTGCATGCCCTTATGACCCATGACAATGCCGTCGCACACGCCGATGGCAGGCACCACCACAGGCGTACCACCAGCCGCGTAGACACCGGCCTTCACCGCCTCTGCGATCTTGTCCAAATGAACATGTCCCGGGATGATGTCGCTCTGGGCGGACACCACCGCAATCAGTGGGCGGGACAGCTCCTCCTCCGTCAGCCCCAGCGCGTACAGCAGCGACCGGTGAGGCGCGCGGTCCGCTCCCTTTTTGATCTGATCACTTACCATTGTTATTTTCACCTCTCGATGTATATTTACTTGTTTGCTTGTTGGACAAGTAAACTATAATAACTTCTGCACCATTTGTCAACGGTGATCTGCCCCCTTTCCAGAAGTTTGTCGCATCCGCTGAAATATCAGCCGCAAACTTGTACACTTTTCACACAAGTTTGACTTGCTTTTTGCAGTGAAAGTCCGTATACTGGAGCATGAGAAAATATAGGAGGATTGCACTATGATGAGAAAAGACCTGCCCCATCAAGTGGCGGACAGCTTATATAAGATGATCGCGGACACGCAGGAGTTCCGCCCCGGTGACAAGCTGCCAGGAGAAAACACCCTCTCGGATAGGCTGGGTGTCAGCCGTTCCACCCTGCGGGAGGCTATCAAGGTGCTTTGCTCGCAGGGCGTGTTGGAGGTCTATCGTGGCAAGGGCACCTTCGTATCCGAAAGCATGGAGAACTTTATCAGCTTTGGCTTGGATGAATTGGATCTGAACCGCAGCCGTGTGAAGGATCTATTTGAGGCCCGTCTCCTGTTTGAGCCACAGTTGGCAGCCATGGCCTGCCAGCGCGCCACGGACGAGGAACTGGGCGCCATCATGGAAGCAGGAAAGCTGGTAGAGGAGCAAATACGGCTCCACGCCGACCGCACTTCTGCCGATCAGAAATTCCACCAGCGCATTGCTGTGGCCTCCCACAACCGCTTTATGCTTCAACTTTTGCCCATCATCCACAGCGCTGTGTCCGAGACCATCATGCTCAATGAGCACCAGGAGTTGCTGTCGGACATCACCCTGCGGGACCACGCGCTGCTAATGGATTTTCTCGGCAAGAGAGATGCTTTCGGCGCGGAAGCTGCCATGCGCATCCACCTGCGCAGCGCCATGAATGCGCTGGCCTTGGCAAAATGACGAACGAAAACCGTATTCAAATAGCGCCCTTACGTAAACATAATCATTCCGCATTTTAAGGATTTTTGCTGTGCATGCCTCCAATCATCAAAAAAAGCCCTGATAGATCAAGGCTTTGCGGATAAGAAGAACTCCGTTTTTCGAAAAAATGTTCGAAAAACGGAGTTCTTTCACTTGGTACGCCCGACTGGATTCGAACCAGCGGCCTACAGAGTCGGAGTTATGTGGCCGTACACGAATCGAGTGCATTTTGGCAGGTTTTCATGTATGACGCACAAAATATGGCGGTATGTAAAACAGCTATGAACCGTTGCGGCGCAATGGTTCATAGCTGTTTTCTCTGTTACGGAAAGAATAGTAGTCAAATAGTAGTCTAAACAGCTCAAAGGTCATGATGCACGGTTCAGCAGAGTGACCCTGTCGATAAACTCTTTCATGTCCTCAATGTAGGTATACGGTGCGTATTCGGAATAGATTTCAGGCGAATCCAGAATGACGATCTGTACCCCCTCTGCCCTCAAAGCATCCAGCGTACCGGGAAGGCAGCGAGCCTCATTTGGCGTTTTGCAGAGATAGGCAATGCATCCCTGCTGATCAAATATTTTCGCAACAACATATATTTTTCTGTCACCCTTCCGTGTCCACTTTTATAATAGCATCAAATCGACCTCGTCAAACTCATCGCGTCTGCACGAACACGAAAGCCACGCGGAATCTTTATTCATGAGAATATAATTCACAGGCACACCTCCCTAAGCTTTACTAAATCGCTTATATTTTATCACGTATCCCGCCAAGTCACAAGCCGTGAATGATACCATTACTTCTACATTCTATTCAGTTCCTCCGCACAAGCTGCGCAGATGCCTAAGAAAAACAAACGATGCTTTATAGAGTGTGTCAAAGAACATGTATACAGTAGAAGTTACGGGAAGGAAGATACGGTGAAAGAAACCAGGAAAGGATGTCCTTCACACGATCGTCACGCGCGCCGCGCCGGTATTCAGCTCATCCGGCAGTTTGGCATTCGTGATGATGTGATCCGCCTCGCACAACGGCATCAGCATATACGCGCCGGACTTCAGAAACTTTGACTTGTCGCATAGGAACACCTTCATGTCCGCCTGCTGTAAAGCGCGGCGGCGCAGGGCGTTTGCCCGCGCGCTGTAATCGGCGATCCACGCCCCCGGCGTTATCGCCGAGGAGGAGTAGAACATGATGTCGATGCCGAAGTGCGTGATGAGTTCCTCCGCCTCGTACCCGTAAAAGCTCATCGTGTCATAGCACGTCTCTCCGCCGAGGCAGATGGTGGGGACGCGGTACTTCGCCGCGAGCTGCAAAACGGAGATATTGTTGGTGACAACAGTGATGTTCTTGTAAGCGCTCATTTGGTCAATGATGTGCAGTGTCGTAGTGGATTCATCCATAAACACCATGCAGTTGTCGCGCAGCAGCTTCGCCGCCGCCTTGTCGAGCTTGAGCTTTTCCTGCGGGTTAACGCCCATGCGGAAAACCGCAGGGCCTCCGTCCATATCGCTCAAGCGCGGCACCACACCGCCGTGGCTGCGCACCACGAGTCCAAGATCCTGCATTGTGTTCAGATCGCGCCGCACCGTCGGCATGCTGACAAAGAGCTCTTTACTGAGTCTGTCCACGCTTGCATAGCCGCGCTCTGCCAATATATTCATTATTTTCTCATACCGTTCGTTTTTCACTGCTGCTCCCCCTCGCTCCAAGCCTGATCGTTTTTGATCGTTTCTCAATATTAGCGCCAAAACTTGAAAAAGTCAAGCGCAGTGAGTATAATGTGTTTTATACATTTTGATGGAAAAAGGCTTGTATTAATGCGGAAAACATAAGGCCTTTGATATATATTTACCAATCTTGCGCAAACGCGCAGAAATAACACAATTTCATATACGAAAGGCATAAAAAACATGGATAAGATAAGGCTTATCGCGTTTGACCTTGACGGCACACTCACTCAACACAAGACGAAGCTTGCCCAGCCCAACCTCGGTGTGCTTGACGCACTGCGCGCAAAGTACAAGCTTCTGATGGTCGGCGCGGGGATGTGCAGCCGCATATTCAAGCAGATGAACGGCTATCCGATAGACATTATCGGTAACTACGGAATGCAGTTCTGCACATATAACGCCGCGACAGGTGAGCTTGACCATGTTTTTGATGAGCACGCCTCCTGTGACCGCGCCAGCGTCGAGGCTCGCGTGACCGCGTTGAGGGAGCGCTTCGGGTACACCGTGTTCAAGGGCAATAATGTAGAGTATCACGACTCCGGCTGCGTCACGTTCCCGCTGCTCGGCACCGCGGCGGACATTACCGACAAGCTTGCCTTCGACCCGGATCGCGCAAAGCGCAAGCCGATGTATCCCGTCGTGCGCGATGCTTTCCCCGATTATACGGTGTTCATCGGTGGGTCGTCGTCGTTCGACCTTGCGCCTTTCCCGTACAACAAATATTACGCGCTCGACCGGTACTGCACCGAGTATGGCTATGATCATTCTGAGGTCGTCTATGTCGGCGATGATTACGGTCCGGGCGGCAACGACGAGGCGGTCTACCGCTCCGACTTCCGCTTTATCCGCGTGGATGATTACACCCGCTTTGGTGAGTATATGAAAGAGTTTCTGTGAAGAGGAGCGTTGAAAGATGTTTATAGATTGCAGCAAGTACGCCGGAAAATGCGCATGCGGACGCGAGCATACCATGGAGACCCGTGCCGCGGTGATAGAGCCGGGTTGCCTTTTTGAGTTTGAGAAGTACATGGCGCAGTTCGGTGTCACGGGTAAGCGCTGCGCGCTCTACGGTGAAAACTCCTATGCCGCCACGGCGGACAGGCATCCGCGCGCCGAGCAGCAGATCGTGCTTGACCCGACGGGGCTGCACGCGAACGAGATATCCACGGCGGAGGTGCTCGCGAAGCTTGAGGGCGATGTGGAAGTAATTGTCGCCGTCGGCAGCGGCACCATTCACGACATCGCGCGCTTCTGCGCGCACGAGCGCGGCATACGCTTTGTCTCCTGCCCGACAGGTGCGAGCGTGGACGGCTTCTGCAGCACCGTCGCTGCAATGACGTGGTACGGCTTCAAAAAGACGCTGCCCGCCGTCGCGCCGGAGATAGTGCTGGCAGACACGGAGATTATCAAGAACGCTCCCATGGAGCTCGTGCGCAGCGGCGTGGGAGACATTATGGCGAAGTACACTGCCCTTGCCGACTGGAAAATGGCGCACGTCCTCACTAATGAGTTGCTTTGTGAAAAAATTTATAGTATAATGCAGGATGCCGCGGACACAGTCATGCAGAGCGTCCCCGGCATTGCCCGCGGCGAGGAGAGCGCCTACGCCGATGTGACCTATGCGCTCATCATGAGCGGCATCGCAATGCAGATGATGGGCAACTCCCGCCCCGCCTCCGGCGCGGAGCATCATATATCCCACATGATAGAGATGGAGCCTGAAGCATTCCCGGTAAAGTTCCCCGCCATGCACGGAGAGAAGACTGGCGTCGGCTCGCTCATTGCGGTGCGCGAATATAAGCGCCTTGCAAAGATAGAGGACATCACCCCGTACATAACCGACTACGCCCCTATACCGGAGGAGCACTTTCGCAAGTTCTTCGGCGAGCGGCTGGCGGATTCGCTGATAAAAGAAAACGAAAATGACTGCCTTGCAAAGGTGAGCCGCGAAAATCTCAGCGCGAGCTGGGGTGAGCTGCGGCATATAATTGACGAGCTCCCGACTGAGGAGTACCTTTACGGGCTTTTGGAGATGCTGGACGCGAAGCGCGACCTTGCTTCCATCGGTGTGGAGGAGAGCGAGCTTCCCGTACTGCTGAAAAATTCACCCCTTGTGCGCAATCGTCTGACGCTTATGAGAACGCGCCGGATGATGAAGATATACGAAATCGAATAATATACAACAAATGTAAAGGAGAGAGCACAAGTGAGTGAAGAGATCATCATAAAACACGCTCTTAAAAAGTACGGTGACAATGTCATCATTCCCGATTTGAGCCTTGACATTAGAGAGGGCGAGTTTTTCACGCTGCTTGGTCCCTCCGGCTGCGGCAAGACCACACTTCTGAGAATGATCGCGGGCTTCAACAGCATCGAGGGCGGCGACTTCTACTTCGGCGAGAAGCGCATCAACGACCTTGACCCCGCCAAGCGCAATATCGGTATGGTGTTCCAGAACTATGCTATTTTCCCGCATTACACCGTAAGAAAGAACGTCGAATTCGGTCTTAAAAACAAGAAGTTCCCCAAGGACAAGATAAAGTCCCAGTCCGAGAAGTTCATGAAGCTCATGCAGATCGACCAGTACGCCGACCGTATGCCTGAGCGCCTTTCCGGCGGTCAGCAGCAGCGCGTCGCGCTCGCTCGTGCACTGTGCATCGAGCCGGACGTTCTGCTGATGGACGAGCCGCTGTCTAACCTTGACGCAAAGCTCCGTGTCGAGATGCGCACTGTCATCAAGAACATCCAGCACAGCGTCGGCATCACGACGGTGTACGTCACGCATGACCAGGAGGAGGCCATGGCGGTCTCCGACCGTATCGCCGTTATGAACGCAGGCGTCATTCAGCACATCGGCACGCCCAAGAGCATATACCAGCGTCCGGCAAACCTCTTTGTCGCCACCTTTATCGGCCGCTCCAACGTCATAAAGGGCAAGCTCGTCGTCGAAAACGGCAAGACCTATCTTGAGACGCTCTCCGGCTACCGTGCCGAGATACATACCGTCCGCCCCGAGCAGCAGAAAAATCAGGATATAACGATGTCCGTGCGTCCCGAGGAGTTCCTGCTTGACCGTGACAGCACCGAGGGCATCTCCGCCATCGTGGATGACTGCGTGTTCCTCGGGCTGAACACCCATTACTTTGTGCACCTGTCCTCCGGCGAGGAGGTCGAGATAATCCAGGAGTCCTCCATCGACAGCATTATCGAACCGGGGAGCGAGATAAAGCTGGAAATAAACACGGATAAAGTCAACCTCTTCACTGCCGACGGCGAGGAGAACATACTCACCGGCGTGTGCAATGACTGCGCGAAGGCATAACGGAGGAGCAGGCTATGGTCAAAAAACGTTTTGACGGCTGGCTGATCGTCTCTGTGCTGCTGCTGGTGCTATTCATCGCGGTGCTCATTTACCCGATGTTCGGCGTCATCAAGCAGGCAGTCATCATGCCTGACGGCAGCTTCTCGTGGGAGCAGTTCCACAAGTTTTTCAGCAACAGCTACTATGTGGACACCATCTATAATTCTTTCAAGATCACCATTTTTGTCACGGTGCTCACGCTCGTGATCGGTATTCCGTTTGCTTACTTTTATGCGTTCTACCGCCTCAAGGGCGCAAAGATCCTCTTCGTCGTCAGCATACTTTGCTGCATGTCCGCCCCGTTTTTGGGCGCGTACTCGTGGGTCATGCTGCTCGGACGCAGCGGTGTCATCACAAAGTTTTTCAAAACCGCCCTCGGCATCACCCTGCCCAGCATCTACGGCTTCGGCGGCATCGCCCTGTCGCAGACGCTCAAGTTCTTCCCGCTCGTGTTCATCTACATGAACGGTGCTTTCAAGAGCATTGACAATACGCTCATGGAGGCCTCGGCAAATATGGGCTGCACCGGCGTGAAGCGTCTTTTCAACATCGTGCTGCATCTCACTATGCCCACCATCCTCGCCGCTACACTCATGGTGTTCATGCAGGCGTTTGCCGACTTCGGTACGCCCACCATCCTCGGCGAGGGCTTCAAGACCTTCCCGGTGCTGCTTTATAATGAGTATCTCGGTGAAAACGGTGCAAACTACAACTTTGCTGCCGCACTCGCCATTATCGCGGTCATCGTCACCGCCGTGATATTCTTCCTCCAGAAGTGGGCAACAGGGCGCTTCAAATTCTCTATTAACACCCTGCACCCCGTGGAGAAGAAGGATGCAAAGGGTCTCGGCGGCTTTCTCATGCATCTGTACTGCTATCTTCTCTGCGCCATTGCGATCCTCCCGCAGATATATATCATTTATCTCAGCTTCCGCAACAGCAAAGGCTCGCTCTTCGGCGTGGGGTACTCCCTTGTCAACTACCAGAGCGCGCTGAAGAAAAAGCTCGTGCTCGCCTCGCGCAACACGCTCGTCATGGGCATCATCGCCCTTGCGGTCATCATCGTCATCGCGGTCGTGCTCGCATACCTCGTTGTGCGCCGCAACAACGCGCTCAACCACTCGCTTGACACTATCGCTATGCTCCCCTACATCATGCCCGGCGCCGTCATCGGCATCGCACTGCTCATCGCCTACGGCTCCAAGCCCATTGCCCTCACCGGCACAATGGCCATCATGATCATGTCCTTTGCGATACGCCGTATGCCGTACACGATACGCTCGGCAACAGCGACATTAATGCAGATCCCGATAAGCATAGAAGAGGCGGCGATAAGCCTCGGCGCGTCGAAGCTGAAAACTTTCGTGAAGATAACCGTGCCCATGATGTCAAACGGTATCCTCTCCGGCGCGATCCTCAGCTGGGTCGCCATCGTGACAGAGCTGTCGAGCTCCGTCATACTTTACAGCAACAAGACCACCACCCTCACCATGCAGGCGTATATCTACATCGGACGCGGCGAATACGGCACGGCAGCAGCATTTGCGGCCATCCTCACCGTCATCACCGCACTGAGCCTCTTCCTCTACATGGCGATAAGCAAGTCCGAGGACGATATACAGCTCTGATCCTCCGACACACGACCGCCCAATAGATGCAAATGCATCCGGGAATATATCAAAAAAGGAGAACCAAAATGAAGAAAATCCTAGCACTCGTACTGGCGCTTTGCATGATCTTTGCACTGTGCGCCTGCGGACAGTCCGCAGCACCTACCGAACAGCCCGCTAAGAATGAAGCCTCCGCTGCTGACGGAGCGGCTCCCGCCGAAGACGCGGCAGTCGAGGAAGACCTGGGCGACACCCTCGTCCTCTACTCCTCCATGACCGAAGCCGACCTTGATGCTCTCAAGACCTGCTTCAACGAAGTGTACCCCGACATCGAGATCGAGGTCATCTCCGGTTCCGCCGGTGAGTTCACCGCGAAGATTCAGGCCGAAGCCGGCAACCCCCAGGGCGACGTTACTTGGGGTGGCCTTGCTGACTCCGACGGCGACAAGTACGCCGAGATATTCGAAGCATGGGTCTCTGACAACGACGACGAGCAGATGGAAGGCTACAGCACCCCCAACGGCTTTTACAGCATGGATCACCTCTCCACCGTTTGCTTCTGCGTCAACACCGAGCTTGAGAAGGAACTCGGTCTGAACATCCAGTCCTACGAAGACCTCCTCGACCCCAAACTCAAGGGCAAGATAGTCTTCTCCGATCCTAACAGCTCCTCCGCTGCATGGAACAACCTCTGCAACATCTTCTCCGTTTACGGCATTGACACTCAGGAGTCTTGGGACTACATCGACGCTCTCCTTGAGAACATGGTCGTTGTTGAGAAGTCTTCCGTCTGCTTCAACTCCGTCTCTGACGGTGAGTATGTTGTCGGCCTGACCTACGAGGACGGTGCGATCAAGCTCAACCAGAGCGCAGCCGAGCTCGGCACTGAGGCTGTCACCGAGGTTCGCTACCCCTCCAACGGCACTTCCGCCTCTGCTTTCGGTGTTGCGATCGTCAAGGGTGCTCCCCACATGGCAGCTGCAAAGGCTTTCGTCAACTGGGTCACCTCCGCTGAGGGTCAGAGCGCCATGGCAGAGTACATGCAGGGCACTCTCCGCTTCACCAACGCCAACTACACCTCTCCCGAGAACGCATGGCTCAAGGCGTCCAGCGACATCACCTGGGTCACCCGTGACGTCCCCACTCTGACCGCGCAGAAGGCAGACCTTCTTGCCAAGTGGAACGAGCACCTCGCCGCCGTTCAGGGCTGATAGGCAGAGCTGTAATATCTAACCAACATAAGCCCGCTTTATGCGGGCTTATGTTTTAAGGACCGCCGCCGCGGTGACTTCCGCCGGCGCTCACCGTGAGCGTGAACGCCGGCGGAAATCACCTGAAAGGGGAGAATATATGAAAATGTACGATACGCCGCAGGAGCTTTCAAAATACCTCAACATAAAGTTAGAGTGCGACTGCGGCAGGACGCATTATGTGCCCATAAAGGGCGTGGAAATAGGTGCGGACGCGATCGAGCGCCTGCCGCACTATGTGAAGAGTCTGGGCTATGCCCATCCGCTCGTCCTTTGCGATGAGATAACCTACAAGATCGCGGGCGCGCGCTGCATGGAGCTTATGCAGACGGCTGGCATCGCTGCGGCAGAGCATACGTTAACGCACCTTGGCTTTGACGAGGCGACACTCGGCGAGATCGTGATAAATAAGCCGGACGACTGCGACCTCATTATCGGTGTCGGCACGGGATCGATAACCGACATGACGCGCTATTCCAGCTTCAAGCTCAAGCTGCCGTGCTTCACTGTCGCCACCGGCGCACCGATGGACGGCTTTGCCGCTTCCATCGGCATCATGAATGTCAACAACCTCAAGGCCACCATGCCCGCCCACTGCACCGAGGTCATCATCGGTGACACGGATATCCTCAAGACCGCGCCTTACCGCATGACCGTCGCGGGCTTCGGCGACCTCATCGGCAAGCTCACCTGCCTCAATGACTGGGAGCTTGCGCGGATAATAAACGGGGAGCATTACTGCCATAATATCGTCACGCTCGTGCGCGAATGTGTGGCGGATGTGATGAAGGAAGCCCCGAAGATAAAGCAGCGCGACCCGGAGACACTCGGCAGCGTCATGCGCGGTCTCGTCCTCTCGGGCGCCGCCATCAGCCTTTACGGCGATTCCCGCCCCGCTTCCGGTGCGGAGCACCATATGTCCCACTATTGGGAGACGATACTTGAGCAGCGCGGTATCCGCCCCGCGATGCACGGCGAGCAGGTCGCCGTGGGGACGGTGCTGGTTCTGATGCTCATTGAGGAGCTGCTCAAGGAAAATATAGACTTCGACGCGGCGCGCGAGAGTGCGCGCGCTTACAACTCCGCGACATGGGAGCTGGAGATACGCGCCCACTACGGTGCAGCGGCAGACGAGGTCATTGCCTTGGAGCAGAAAGCAGGCAAAAACAATATTGAAGGCCGTCTCGCGCGTATCGACAGCATGCAGCGCAGCTGGGATGCGGTGCGCGTTCAGCTTGAGACCCTGCTGGAGAGTTCCTCCGTGCGCGCGCTTCTGCGGGACATCGGCTGTCCCTGCACCCCGGCAGACATCGGCGTGGACGATGAACTGCTTATGGACACGTTCCGTTACTGCAAGGAGATACGCGCACGCTACACCGTCTTCCAGACCGTGTACGACCTCGGGCTCACCGATAAGCTCGCTGCGCGGGTGATAGAGAAGGCGAACAGCACCGATTGAGAAGAAAAGGAGAGGCAATATGCTTGAAAAGCTGAAAGAGGAAGTTCTTCGGGCAAATCTTCTGCTGCCGAAGTATGGCCTTGTGACATTCACATGGGGCAACGTCTCCGGTATCGACCGGGAAAGCGGGCTTGTCGTGATAAAGCCGTCGGGCGTGCCGTATGACAGCATGACGACGGAGGACATGGTCGTGGTCGACCTTGACGGTACGCGCGTTGAGGGCAAATGGAAGCCGTCAAGCGACACCCCCACGCATGTGGAGCTTTACAAGGTGTTCCCCAAGTGCGGCGGCATCGTTCATACGCACTCCCGCTGGGCGACTACGTTCGCTCAGGCTGGGCGCAATATTCCCGCCATGGGCACGACGCACGGGGATTATTTCTATGGTGACATCCCCTGCACCCGCCTCATGACGCCCGATGAGATCGCGGGCGAATACGAAAAGGAGACCGGCAAGGTCATCATCGAAACCTTTGCCTGCACTGACCCCGCCGCTGTTCCCGGCGTCGTGGTGCATTCGCACGGTCCGTTCGCCTGGGGCAAGGGTGCCTTGGAGGCGGTGCACAACGCCGTTGTGATGGAGGAGGTCGCCTTCATGGACTGGCACACCATGATGCTCAACCCCGACAGCGGACACATGCAGCAGGAGCTTCTGGACAAGCACTATCTCCGCAAGCACGGCAAAAACGCCTACTACGGCCAGAACTGAAAGGTAAAGCTAAAAAAGCATCAAGGCGTGAGCGGCATACCGCCCACGCCTTGATTGCCTAGCAAAACGGCCGCTTGAGATTTTATAGTTTCCTGTAAGAAAATGAAGCAGAAGTAAAAATGATAAGTTACAACAAGCTGTGTGAAAAGTATAATCGTATTCTGTATACTACTATACTTTTTACACTCTATTCAGCTCCTCCGTTACCCTCCGCACGATCTGCTCATGTGCGGCTTTGTCCCACGCCATCTCGTCTTCCGCAAGCGCCTCATCGCGCATGCGCTCTGCCTCGCGCGCCCAGACTTCAAAATCCGGCTTGGACATTTTCCCTTTGCTCACACGGGCAAAGTATTTTTTATACGCCCGCTGATGAACCTTCCAGATATCGTTGTTGTCAACTTTCTCCTTGAAGCTTTTTGCCGCTCCTATTTCACGGCAGGTCTTCCCGCCCTGCCCCGGTGCCGGTTCATTGCAGTACGAATACGTCGCACCCGGAGTCTGCAAAAACCAGCGGCGGCAGTTCGCACAGCGCTTCGGTACAAAACCCTTTTGCAGGCCCTTCATCAGCTCGACATAGACCAAATCCAGCAATCCGTTGAAGTACATCTTCTCAACGATCTCACACTCGCCCTGCACTTCGCCGCGCATACGGTACTGGGTCTTCACCTGCGGTGCGTCTACCTTGGAGTCAGCGCCGAGACTCACTCCACTAACAAACGCGCCGAGGTTATGCAAATATACTTGCTTCGCCAGAGATTCTTTTCTCTGGCCTTTTTTCTTTTCAAAGCTGACTCCCTTGAACATGGAGTCAAGAAACCATGCATAACGTTCCTGGATGAACCGGATATCGTCCAACTGCTTTTGAACAAAGACTGGGGTATAATACTTTTGCTCTATAACATGCTCTTCATATCTGCCGCAATGTGGTCAAGGTCAGCGGCGAGGATATCTGCATCAAAGAGCCGAAAACAAAAGCCGGCAACCGATATGTGTACTTCTCGCCGGAGATGGGGACGCTGCTGAAAGAGTGCCGCCGCTACTGCGAGAGCGAGGCACTGCACTACGAGGGTCGGACTATAACCGACAACAACTTCCTGTTCAGAAAGCATGAGCTGGACGAGCCTATGACGCCGACAACATTCACATGGCGCTTCAAACTGATCCTCAAGAAAAACGATCTGCCGTATAACCTGAACGTGCATTCACTCCGTCATACAAACGCAAGCTTACTGATTGCAAACGGCACGGACGTTGCGACAGTCTCAAGTCTCCTCGGTCACGCGCAGGTCTCGACAACGCTGGACATCTACACCCACGCATTTGATAAGAACAAAAAGCCGCCAGCGACAAGCTGCATAATGCGCTGGAGATATAAAGGTACCCGCCACGGCTCACCTGAGCCGTGGCGGTGTGGTATGCCCGACAGGATTTGAACCTGCGACCTTCGGAGTCGGAGTCCGACGCGCTATCCAGCTGCGCCACGGGCACGTATGTTCGGCCTGCGCCGGTCGGCGTGGGTCTGCTTTTTGCTTTTTGGTGGTCAAACAGTAGTCAAAGGCGTATCGCTTTTTTGTTTTCACTGCGTCCGGTGCCAGCGATTTCAACAGCTTGCGGATTTCCGATACTCTACGCGCCGCGTATGTCGGAGTCTAACGCTCTATCCATCTGAGCTACAGGCGCATATTTGATTGTTCTCTGCGGGAATAGTCGTCAAATAGTAGTCAACGACTACGCATTTTTTCTCTGCCGTTCCCGCAAACGCAGTTGCCGCAACGGTTTGCGCCATATCTCAACTGGAGACGCCTGAAACGTCGGAGTCCGACGCTCTATCCAACTGAGCTACGGGCACATATTTGCTTTTGCGACGGACATTATACCAAATCTGCCGCGCAATGTCAAACGCGAAGAATATAAAAATGCGGCAAATATTGCCCCGGTGCGGGAAAACACCGGGGCAATATTATATGTGACGGAATTATTCCTCAGTCTTGCCGGAGCCGTCGGCCTCGGTGCTGTCTACAATGTCCTCAAAATCGCCAATCTCGACGTCAATGTCAGCGGCCTTGTCGGCCTCAAGGCGAGCCTTGAGCTCATTTATGGTGTCTTCCTTCTCGTGGATACGCGCGTTGATCTCCTCGACCTGAGAGAACAGAGAGGTGAAGAAGCCCTCGGGATTCTCACGGTTCTGCTCAAAGTAGAGCTTGCCGATCTCGGTATATACGCGCTTGAGCTCCTCAGCGTCGCCGTTGACTTCAAGAGTGAGCTTGGCAATGGTGCCGTAAGCCTTGGCGCGCTCGGCGCCCTGCTCATAGATGCCGCGCACGGTGCCGCTCTCAGCGACGTCCTTGACCTTGCCTGCAAGATTCTTGATCGTTCCGGCTATGATGTCCTTATAATCTGCCATTTCAATTACCTCCGTTTGATATGTTTGTTTGTTCACTGTCTGTGCTGCTGCCGGCTTTTGAGTCCGCCTCTGCGGCGCTGACGCGGTTGACGTACAGAGCCTCCGGCGGATGCGATTTACGGCTCTGAACTATCAGAACCGTCAGCGCGATGAGCGCAAGCGCGACCGACAGCGCCTGCGACACGCGGATTCCGGTCGAGCCGATATACAGGCTGTCTGTGCGCAGCCCTTCTATCCATGCCCGGCCGAGACCGTACCAGAAGAAATAGATAAGTATGCACTGTCCGTCGTATTTCCGGCGGCCTTTTTTCATAAAGACCACAAGGAATATCAGACAGGCGAGATTCCACAGACTTTCATACAGGAAAGTCGGATGGACATATATGGTGGTGCCGTCGGGAGCGGTGAGCCCCATACGGCAGAAGGCCGAGGTCTCGGCACCGAAGGCCTCGCGGTTCATAAAATTGCCCCAGCGGCCGATGATCTGCCCTATGAGCAGCCCGAACACGAGCACATCGAGCATTGCGCCTATCGGTATCTTTTTATGGCGGCATGCCAGCACCACTACCAGCACCCCGGCTATGACGCCGCCATATATCGCAAGTCCGCCGTGCCACACGGCAATGATCTCCACCGGGTGCGCAAGATATTCGTCGAGCTTGAAAAGCACGAAATAAAGCCGCGCGCCGATGATAGCCATCGGGATGAGCCAGATGAACACATCGTAGAGATCATCCTCTTTTATGCCGAAACGGGAGGAAATGTGCGTGCAGTAGAGTATGCCGAGCAGAAAACCAAGGGCGATGAGAATGCCATAAAAATATATATCCCGGCCGAAAACGGTAATATATGACGGCGGATCGAGCGTAAGCCCTCCGAGCATGGGGAAGCTTATGACGGAATCACGCTGTATGGTTTGCATGAGAACTGGAAACATTGTCTTTCTTTTTACTCCTTCCCGGGGGCTATTATGGCGAGAGCCAGACGCTCGGAAGCGAGCTTTTCGGTCACAAAGGCCTCGCACTCCGCCTTCGTGATGCTCTCAAGCAGAGCCACGGAGTCGAGTGCGCAGAAGCCGCTGAATTCGCCCTCGGCCAAAGCAATGCACACGTTGTCGAAATCCTCAAGGCCGCGCAGCCTTGCGCCAAGAGACGCGCGCTTTGCACGCTCGAACGCATCAGCGCCGAAGCCTTCGCGCCCGATGCGGGCAACTTCCTTTTTGAGCTCGTCCAGCACGCGCTCCGGTTCGCCGCTTTCGCCGCCGATGATTATGGTGGCAGTTCCGGCGGTAAAGTCGACCTCATAGTCAAAGTCGCGGTTCAGCAGTCCGTCCGAATACAGGCGGGTGTAAAACGGCGAAGAGCCGCTTGCGAGAAGCCGCATTGCGAGCATGGAAACAAGCTGCTGGCGCAGCGATTCACTGCCGCCGGGAGCCGGACGGACCTTCGCGCCGATGAGAAACTGCGGCGCTGAGACCGGCATCTCCTCGCGCAGGTACTGCTGCACGGGCAGCTCCCCCTCATCCGGGCCGAAGTCTGCCTTGGGAACGCTCCTCAGCTCGTCGGGCAGTTCCTCAAAAGCAATGTCCATCATGGCCTGCGGGTCAACGTCGCCTTCAATGCACAGCGTCATATTTGACGGCGCGTAGAAGGCTCTGTGGCAGTCGTAGAGCGTTTTATCGGTGATCTCGGCGATGCTCTCGACAGTACCGGCAACGCGGTCGCCGATCGGGTGCTGCTTGTAGAGCATACGCAGCAGATCATAGTAGAGTATTACGCCGGGATTATCTTCGCCCATCCGGATCTCCTGAGCGATTATGCCCTGCTCCTTCCGGACGGTTTCAGGCGTAAAGTACGGCGTGGAGACAAAGTGCAGCAGCATGCGGAGATTTTCCTCGAAATGCTCTGTGCACTGAAAATGGTAAGCGGTCATGCCGCTGGAGGTAAAGGCGTTGGGATCGGCGCCGTTCGCGGTGAGAATGTTCAGCGCATTGTCGCCGTTCGGCAGATCGAACATCTTATGCTCGAGATAATGTGCAACACCGGCAGGCGTCTCGATACGTCTGCCGTCAAGCTCAAAGTTCCGGTGCGCACCGCCGTAGTTCGCGGCGAACACGGCGTAGCGGCTGTTGAAGCCGGGCTTCGGGATGACGTTCAGGCGCAGACCGTTGGGGAGAGTTGCGGAGTACAGCGTCTCGCCGATGTTTTTATATTCAGTCTTTTTCATCTTCTTCCGCCTCCTCATCCTCCGCGGCTTCTCCGCTGCCCTTCAGGAAGTATACAAGATCGCATTCGACGCTTTTGGCTACGCTGACGACATTGTCCTTCGTGACTTCCTCGACGAGCTGCGCAAGCTCCATCGGGCCATAATCCAGACCGGCGAGCGTCTGCGAGAGGAAAAAGCCCTCTAACTCGCCCTGACTGTCCATGCCGGAGCGCAGTGCCGAGGCAATGCCGGACTTGGCGGCGTTGAGCTCGTCGTCCGTTATATTGCCGTTCTTCATCTCGTCCAGCTGGGAGAGGATCTCGGCCTTTGCCGCGTCGAATTTATCGAACTCTATGCCGGAGGACACGAGCATGATGCCCTTGTGAATATCCACGGATGAGCCGGCATAATAGCACAGCTGCAGCTTCTCGCGCACGTTCACGAAAAGCTTGGAGGTGCTGCCGCTTCCGAACACGCTGTTGAACACATATATCGCCGCAATGTCCGGCTCCTCCATCACGTCTCCGAGACGGAAGCCTATCACGAGCTTGCCCTGACTGACGTTCATCTCTTCCTCAACGTAGCGGGGCTGCGCTTCGACTGCGTTCATGCGCACGTCTGTGCCGATGTCGTAGTCGATCTCACCGCGCGGAAGCGTTGACAGCGCGTCTCTGAAAACGCGCGCGACACGGCGGCTGTCGGCGCGGCCGCAGTAAAATATCTCAATAGGACTTGTCTGGAGAATGCTGCGGTAGTGGCGCGTGAGCTTCTGATAATGTATGCTCTCGCAGTCCGCCTCCGAGCCGAAGCGGCTCACGGCGTAGTCCTCGTAGCAGCACATCTCCTCCATGCACCGGAGCATGGCGTAGCCGCGCTTATCGTTGACGCGGCTGCGGATGAGCTCCGCCATTTTTTCGCGCTCGCTCTCCACATAGTCCGGCAGGAGCAGACCGCCGCGGGTGACGGGGGACAGCAGAAGCTGTCCCATAAGCTCGGCCGTGTCGCACAGCACATCCTGCCTGCCGGGAAGAAAGTCAGTCTCGGGGATGCTCGCATAAAAGCCGATGCACTGTATCTCACCGATACGGCGCACAACGGGTTCAATGGCTGTGCCGTATAGCTCGTCAAGCTTTTTCGACAGAGCCTCCATGTCCGGGTACTGCGTGGTGCCGCGGCGCAGAACGAGCGGGATAAGCGCATTCATGGAAGCGGTCTCGCGCTTGAGCTGAGTCAGCAGTGAGAGACTCAGGCATGCGGTTTTGAATTTATCCGAACGCAGACATGTAAGCTCTACGCCAGGAAGGATCTCTTCTCTTGAAATGTCCATTGAGCACCTCCGCCGCAAATTTCTCTTTTTCATTATATTATATCACTGCGGCGTGAAAAATGGTAGCCTTTGTGTGAATTTTCGGCCTTATCCGATCTCGCCGCCGCAGTATTTTTCACTGTCGACGGTTATGCCGCCGCGGGAGATGAGAATATCGTGCCGGACGCCGTGCATATCCGTCCAGAAAACGCGCACCTCCCTGAATGGGTCCGGCAGTCTCGGCGACAGTGTGAGCCTGCCGCCGGAAAGACGCATGCCGAGCATTTCCTCGCACACGGCGCGGAAATACCAGCCCGCGGAACCGGTATACCAGCTCCAGCCGGCTTCGCCCTCGTGTCCCTGCGCGGAATATACGTCAGCGGCGATGACGAAGGGCTCGGCGGCGTAGCGGGTGAGGTCGTGGCTCTCCGGCAGCAGCATGGACAGTATATCCCAGCCGTCTCCTGCGCGACCCAGACGGAAGCATGCCATTGCGAGCCATATCGCGCCGTGAGTGTACTGGCCGCCGTTTTCGCGGAAGCCTTCGCCGTAGCTGACGATATAGCCGGGGCAGGGCTCGCTGCTGCTGTAGGGCGGGTCGAAGAGCCTGACAAGAGAGTGCTCGCGGTCGATGAGCCGGTGCAGCGCCGAGTCGACGGCAACGCCGGGGCGGTTGCTGCCGGAGCCGCAGCCGCTCAGAACGGACCAGCTCTGCGCGACGGAATCTATGCGGCCCTCGCCGCCCAGCACCTTACCATCGCCGAAATATCCTCTTGCATACCAGCGCCCGGCCCATGCCGCATCTGCAGCTTTCGCCGCCTCTCCGGCATATCTGCGCAGACGTGCGGCATCAGGCTTGCCGAGATGTTCGAGAAGCTCTGAAAACCGGCGCGCGCAGTGCGCAAAGAACCAGGCGAGCCAGACGCTCTCGCCGCCGACCTCATCAAGACCGTCGTTCCAGTCGCCGCTGCCGATATACGGCAGTCCGTGCGCGCCGAAGCCGCGGCTGATACAGCGTTCGAGCGCGGCTCTCGCGTGATCGAGCACGCTTGCACTCGCGCCGGAGGGTTGGGGAGTCTCGTACCTGTCGCGCTCTCCGTCAGCGAGAGGGGCGGAGCTTATATATGCTGCATCCTCGGCGCATATGGCGTAGTCGCCGGTCTTTTCCGTGTACTCGCACAGCGCCCACGCCAGCCACAGAAGATCGTCGGAGCAGCGTGTGCGCACGCCGCGGTCGCCGTCTGGATGGCAATGCCACCAGTGCATCACGTCGCCCTCGACATACTGATGGCGGCAGCAGTCGATTATACGCGCGCGGGCATAGTCCGGAGAGATGAGCAGAAGATTCACCGCGTCCTGAAGCTGATCGCGGAAGCCTAACGCGCCGCCGCTCTGATAGAGACTGCTCCGCCCCTCAAGGCGGCAGGCGATGCACTGATAAACGCACCATGTGTTCATATATTTATCCAGCGGCGAATGACCGCTTCGCATTTCAAAGCGCCGCAGCAGACGGTTCCAGCGGCTGTTAACGTCGTCCAGCGCGGCGAATGCGGCGGCGGGCTCGGCAAGCTCAAGCAGCTTTTCACCGCCGCAGCATCCGCAGGCGATGACGGTCACATCGTCGGCGGGAACGCTTATAAGCATTGCGGGAGGGTCGTAGGCACAGCTCATCTCGCACGGCAGCGAGCAGAGCGCCGCAAATTCCACACCGGGGAAATATGCCTCAGGGTTCACGGTGTACAATACGCGGCCGCGGATGCCTAACTTTACGGCCTTCTGATCCTGCCCGCCTGCCGTGGGGCGCATTGCCCAGTTCAGCCTCAGCCCGGCGGCGCCCTCGACTATGATGAGCCGCGCGGCGGTATCCGGGTGTATGAACACGGTCGTTTTTACTGTTTTTGAGCCGATCTGCTTTTCCCAACCGGCCGTGCCGGGGGAGAATGTCACCCGGCATGCAAGGCCGTCGTTTGCCGCAAAAAGGCTTATTTTTTCTCCGTTTGTCTCGACCCACAGAGCCTCGCTCCCGGAGGTGCCGTTTATATCCAGCGGCGGCATGTCGAGCCGCATCTCGCGCGCGTTCTCATACCACATACAGCCCAGGCCGCAGTCCGCCGCGATATAGCCCATGTGTCCGTTTGAAATGACGTTCTGCCACACACGCTGCGGCAGTTCGCCGCCGGCAAGGAAAATAAAGCTCCTGTTCTGCCAGATATGCTCCGGCACGGCGCCGGGCCGCCTCGGAGCGCCGGGAGCGGGCCATGGCACGGCGGGAAGCCTTTTGCGGACGGAACCTACGGCGCAGGCAGCGCGGCTGATCACCACGGAGGCTGCGGACAACGGCGCAAAGTGTACGCCGCCGTCCGTGCCGATAAGAGATTCCAGACCGAAGTGCGACAGTGTCTCGCTCACTCTGCGGAATACCGGCTGGCGGTACTCGCCCTGCTCGTCGGTGAGGTATACAAGATCGGCGTTGACGCCGCAGCTTTTCAGCAGACAGAAGCGCTTGAGCAGAGCCTCGCACTCCAGCGCATGTCCGTCACAGCAGATGATGGGCAGATCCCCGGAAATGCCGAACGGCCACAGCTCGCTTTTGGCCGCGCCGCCCTGCGTGCGGTCCGGCCAGAGCTCGCCGAGCATGTCCATGGCTGCGCCTACTTCCTCGCCGCTCATCTTTAAATGCGCCGCCGCTGCGCCGGTCATGTTTCCTCTGTCGTTCACGCCGGAGACGAGTATGCGCTGCGCGCCCTGCGAGCATTCCACCCGGTCGGGGCTGATGCACATGGCAAAGCGCACGGTCTCCGCCTGACCGGCTCTCAGCTCCAGCTCGGCCGACGCCGTTACAAGGGGCTGCGACAGCCAGCCAAGACCGCCGTTCCTGTCAGCATCAACGGAGTGCGGCTGATTTGACGCGAGGCACAGCCACAGCTCGCCGCAGCCGGAGCGGCGCAGGCGGTGCAGCATCAGGCCTGCGGCCGTTGCTTCGGCGTATATGCCGAGATCCCAGAAGGAGGGATGGTTGAGGTAGTCCTGCATCGGGGCGAGGATGGGCTTGAAAGAGAAAACAAGGCGGACGCGTATATCCTCAGATGCACACAGCGTTACCGTGCGCAGCTCTCCGCAGTCGCCATAGGCGGCGGAGAGCGTGCATACATGCTCAAGTCCGTCCTCCTCGCCTGTCGTGCGGCAGGACTCTTCCTCAAGCTCCCACAGCAGGGGATGCGGGTCCGGGAGAATGACGCGCCGCCCGCTGCCGGTATCCACGGATATGCTTACGCCGCCGAGTCCCGCAATACAGTCGTATACGGTCACGGGACCGCACTGGGCGCGGCAGACGCCGGAGTTTGAGACGGTCAGATTATATGCGCCGTTGGACAGAGCGCAGCAGTGCCGCTCCCGGTCGTCTGCACCGCCGCGCAGCTGCCAGCGCATCACGGCGCTGCGCTCGAAGCGCTCGGGAATGTCAGAGCTGTCGCGGCGGATCACGATGCCACCGTCGTCGATACGCTCCTGAAGCAGCAGTGAGAAGGCCGACATTTCAGGCGCGGACATGAAGCGGCGCTGTATGCAGCCGCCGGAGGCCGCGTTCGCCGCGGCAATCACACTCATGCCCTCATGGTGCGCCATATAGCAGCGCACCTGCTCTCCGCGGTCGCTGCGGCAGCGTCCGGGCGTGAAATCCAGCGCCTCAATGAAGCCGTATCGTCCCAGAGCTCCGAAATCCTCAAGCCGCCGCAGATTGCGGATGCCGCCCTCGGGGTCGATCGCAAGAGCCAGAAAGCTTGAATACGGGGAGACGACCATATCCGCGTCCTGCCCGCGCTTGAGTGCGAGCGCGGCGCAGCCGTGCGCTTTATAACGGTAGTTCAGAGCGCTGTCGAGCGAGTAGAAAGCGCTTTCGGATATGCCCCAGGGCTTACCGGCCCAGACGCGACGCTTCTGCGCGTAAATGCAGAAGCGTCCGCTCTCGTAGAGAAGACTGCCGCGATAGACCGGCATAAACAGCTCGGGCATCAGGTATTCAAACATTGTGCCGGTCCAGCTGGCGAGTCCGCGGTAGCCGTCCTTCTGAAGCTGTGCGCGGCTGAGCCGCCGCCAGTGCTTTACGGGGACGTCGCCCTTGGCGACCGCAATATAGCTTGTCAGCATGGCCTCGCTTGCTATCAGGTCATACCAGCCGCCTGCGCCGCGCTCCTTTGAGGTGTCGTAGCATATGTGAAAAAGGCCGCGCACTTTGTCGTAGAGAGGAGTGAAGTTCATCTCCGACATCAGCGCCTCGAGCCGTCCGGCCAGTTCGGTGCTGCCGTATTCGGCCATGGCCTGCCGCACGGTAAGAAGACCGGCGTACAGGTTGCCGCTGTCGACCGTGGAGATATATGCCGGGAGAAGAGGCAGCAGCGTCGCGGTGTCATACCAGTTGTAGAAGTGTCCCATATGCCGCGGCATACGCTCGAGCGTGTCGAGTATGCGCGCTACATAGTCCGCGCACTGCCCGCGGCTTATAAGTCCGATGTCGCATGCCGCGGTGTGCGCGGCAAGCGCGAGGCCGATGTTCGTGGGCGACGTGCGCCGCGCAAGGCCGACGGGCGGCTGCTCCTGAAAGTTGTCAGGCGGCAGAAAGTTATCATCGGCGGAATGAAAGGCTTCAAAATACGAGTAGCTGCGCTTTGCGGCCTCAAGAAGATAGCGGCGCTCATTGTCCGCAAGCTGGGTGCCGCGCCGCGCGGGAAGAGCAAGCGCGAAGGCTGCGGCAGGCGATAAAAGCCACATCAGACCGGCGGATTTGCCGATGACCTCCGGGCTGAAAATTAAAAGCGCCAGTCCAAGCAGCATCGGGAAATACATGGCCTGTATATGCGCCCACAGTCCCGCGCCGCTGTCGGCCTGTGCGGCGGTCTGCCATTGCAGGAGCTTCCTGTGCGACACGGCCATTCTCCACAGCGCCGTCACTATCGCGGTCAGTGAGATCCAGGCCTCGTACGGCAGCAGCCACAGGCGGATGAAGGTCTGCACGATAGCGCCGCCCACACCTGTCAGTATGCGTGTGTAGCGGCGCAGCCTGACCCGGCCGCGGCGCTGCATGCCGCCCTCGGCAAGGGAGAGGAAAAGCCTTGCCAGAAGAGCCAGCAGCGCCGCCCATGCAGCCACGCGCAGGCCGCTTCCGGGGACGAGAAGCCCAGCTGTGATCGCCGCAAGAGTTGCGGGCGCAATAAGGCTGCGGCGCAGATTGTCGATCAGCCGCCAGCGGTCAATGTCGCTCAATCCGCGGCGGAATATAAAGGGGAGATTCTGCCAGTCGCCGCGTATCCAGCGGTGCTGCCGCTTGTAGTAGGCCAGCGGACGGGCAGGGAAACGGTCGGAAAACTCCGCGTCGCCCATATATGCGCCGCGCAGACAGGCCCCCTCCGGGGCGTCATGGCTGAGAATACGGCCCGTTGGGAAGCCGCCGGTGCATTTGACCAGCGCGGACGCGTCTATGATGCCTTTTCCCGCAAAGCCGCCGTTGTCAAAGGCGTCCATGTACAGCTCGCCGCACAGGCTGCCGTATGGGTCGCTTCCTCCGGCACCGGCGAATATCAGGGCGAAGTCGGTCTCGGAGGCGCTGGACAGCTCTGTGTCTATGCGCGGGTGGATGATCGCGTGCCCTGCCGTCACGATATTCGTGTGAGGGTCGATGACAGGGGCGCACAGCGGGTGCAGCATCGCACCGATAAGCTCCCCGGCTGAGCCGGGATATATGCGTGTGTCGCTGTCGAGCGTGAGTATATATTTTATACCGGCGAGGGCGTCCTTTTCGCCGGTGACCTCCAAGGCGCTGGGCTCGTCGCAGATGAGCTTTGCAAGCTCCAGTATCGCGCCGCGCTTGCGCTCAAATGCGCTCCAGCATTCGCCGTCAAAGCTCCTTTTGCGCGTGAAGAGGTAAAAGCGCCCGCCGTATCTGCGGTTGAGCTCGCCTACGGCCTCGCGCACGGGGCGGATCAGAGCCTCGTCGCCGTCCGTTGTCTCACTGCCCGCGACCGGAAAGTCGGCCAGCAGGCCGAAGCTCAGGCTTGCACCCTCGCTGCGGCAGGCGTGATACAGCTCCTCAAGCCGCCGCGCGTCGGCCTCCCCGCCGAGCAGCGTGGATATAACGCATATGGTGCGCCCGCTCTCCGGGACGCCTTTCTGCGTATCCATGCGGAACAGCCGCCGCGGCGGGATGATATGCAGCAGTATAAAGTCGATGAAGCTTTTCACGAGCTCCGATACCGGCAGCAGAAGAAGCAGTGCCGGCAGTGCATTTTTTAATCGGAAGGCGAGCAGCAGCGTCACGAAAAGGGTCAGAAGCACGTTGCCGCCAATATATAGTCCGGCGGCGCGCCCTCCGCGGCCGGGGAAGAGGTAAAAGCCCACATGACGGCCGTCCTTCAGCGCCCTTTTTATAAGACGCCGGGCGTATATGTGCTCCTCCGTGCCCTCGCGCCGCGCAAGCTTTTCAACGCGGTGCAGATATGCCTGCTTTGTACCGCTGTCCATGCGCGCGTAATCGCCGGCAGGATCCGCGCACAGCACGGAATCCGTCACGTCCGCGGAGCTTATGAGCTTTTCAAGGTCGAGCACCGTGAAAAGCCGCAGCGTGCCGAAGAGAGCTTCCAGCCGCTTTGCATATTCACCTGTGTCGGAAGCGTAGCGCATCTCGCGGCACACACCGGCCACGTACTCTATAACTGCCGCGCTCAGAAGCGCCGGAATAAGGCACAGCTCGGCCCGGCGCAGCACCGTAATAGATTGAAAGCCCTCCAGAAAGAGCCGGAAGCGCTGTTCGGTCACCTCGCCGCGGCCGGAGAGCAGCATGGAGCGGCAAAGAGCCGCGGACAAAACGCCGTCTGCGCAGCGGCGCAGATGACGCGCCTGCTCGAGCTGCGGCATGCAGGCACGGTATTCGCGCTCTATCATGTACCAGTTGTCCAACAGCCATTCGCACGCGGCCGGCGGGGCAGGCATGCCGCCGTAGCGCCGCGCGATCTCTTCGTGACTGCGGCGTATATCGCGGAAGCTGTGCTGAAGGCGTTTTGCCTCCGAAAGTCCCGAGGTCTCGCCTTCGGGCGTCAGAAGTCCTGCCTGCTCCGCGGCATAGTCAAAAAGCTGCCCGGCTGAGATGTAGTTGGCTGAATTCATATTGTCCATAGACGCATCTGTCCTCTTGTTCTTCGTAATATGGTCATATACGTCCATTTTTCCCATAAGAGGAATTAATATGCAAAATCGAAGCAGGAAAGCGTTTATGGCACTTTCCTGCTTCGATTTATACCAAGCTCAGAGCTTTACATCGCGTTTCTGCCTGTCGTAGACCTTGTTCAGGACCGGCCGCACGACATAGTACAGCAGCTTGTTGTCGAGGTTGAACCAGTAGATGAGCATGCTCAGGGGAATGATGCTTACGGCGAGTATCAGGAGCTTCTTTTTCATGGCTGTCACCATCCTTTGTAATCGTCGAAGTCGACGAGGCTTGCGTCTAGCGGCTCCTCCTGCATGACGGCGGTCATGTATTCGGAGAACTGACGGCGCATCTCATTGCGGCTTATCGTGCGGTGGTCAAACATGTCGTTCTGCACCCAGACAAGGTGCTTGTCGTGATCCTTGACCTGATCGTTGATCACTCCGGCCAGCCCCATAGCGCCCTTGCATGTTATATCGTCGTATACGAGTATCATGTCGCAGTTGAATTTCTCGGCCTCGTCCCAGAACTCGAGCAGATGCTGGTATCCGCCGGTCAGGTGGCGGCGCATGACGCCGCGCTCATAGTTGTGCGCTATATCTATAAGCGCCTGATCGAGATCGTCCTCGCTGATGATGACGTTGCCGGAGAACATATCCATCTGCGCGACGACAAGAACGCCCCAGCAGTTGTATGCCCAGGTGTTGAAGTCGACGTAGTAGCAGCCGGGACCGCCCCAGGTTATCATGCGGTGGCGCGCCTTGTCGAAGCTGACGACTTTGCTGCGGTAGGCGCGCTCGGCAATTTTCAGCGCCTTTTTCGCCGCCTTGTCTATATACGGCATGGTGCCACCGGAGAAGGTGTAGTAGAACGCATGGAACAGCGGAGAAATGACATGACCGAACGCGGTGTACTGCGTTTTTGCAAGGTCCCATACCTCAAACTCGTTGCGCACCTCGGCGTTGTGCTTTTTCATCACCTCGAAGAACGCGCGCTCGTCGAACTTCTCGCCGGTGCAGTCCTCAATAAAACGGATCACTTCTTTCATCTGGGCGAGCGCATATTTGTCGGTCGCCGGGTCCTCCCAGCGCATCGGGATACCGGCGACGGTGGTGGGGATCCTGATGCGGCGCTCGATGAGCTGGCTGTTCATGGTCGACGAGTCGCAGGGCATGTTGTTTGTGACAAGGCATGCGCCGACCTCGGGGTAGTCGTCATTTATGGCGACGCCCGCCGCATTCGCGCTAAGACGGCAGGAGTCTGCCGGCAGCCCGGCATTCTCCATGATGTCCATGTAAAACGGCGCAAGATTCTGATCCATATATGTGCCGAGCAGACCCTGCAGCACCTCAAGCGGCAGCGCCTTGAGATTCGGGAAGCCTGCAACGATCTCGGGGCACATGGTCTGCTCAAGCATGACAAATTTATCGGCATACTTCGTATCGCCGAAGCGGCGGTCGCCCTTCATGCTGTCTGCGATCATACTTGTCGCGCCCTTCATGATGGCGTGCATCTGCGTGTGGGAAACTCTCAGCGCCGGGCCGCGCATACCTGCCATTGAACGGTCTATCATATGCAGGGTGCCCATGTACGCGCCGAACCATCGGTACTCCAGAAGCCCCTTGACGATGCGCACGGGCGATTTCGTGACGAATTTGGCCAGTATGCCGAGGTTGACGGCCCACTGGGTATAGTCATAGAAGGTGTCTTTCAGGCCGCGCCACTCGCGGTGCTTTGCAATGCCGCTGCCCTTGTAAAAGCGTTTTGCCTCATTGGCCATTACATTTTACCTCCCTGGAGCTTCTTTATCTCAATGCTCTCGACAAAGGCCTGAAAACGCGTGCGCAGTTGGCCTGCCGACGCCATTGTGTATTCCTTTTCGACGCCGATGCAGGGGATGCCCTCTATTTCGTTCATATCGTGCACACCCATGACGCGCTCATAGCTCCAGAACTCGCAGAATTTCATCTGAAGATACAGAATGCCGTCGGCGTTGTAGTCGCGCACAAGGTCTTTGAGGTATTGCCTGCGCTGGAGCTGCTTTTCCTTGTTCATAAAGCGCGGGCATTCGCTGGTGGAGAGGTAGTGCCGCGCGACGGCTGCAAGCGCGCTCTCGCCGCCGTGTATTTCGATCGGCTCTCTGCCGGGCAGCGAACCGTAGCAGTACCGGTCGGCTGCAACGTATGCGCCGCAGTCCTCCAGAAGCTTTGTGAAGGCGGGATCGTCGACCTCGGAGCCGGTGACGACGAGACGCGCACGGTAGGCGGGACTCGGATCGACTTCGCGCTCCTTGATCTCACGGAGCGTCGCTTCAAGCTTGTCCTTTATCAGATACTGCGGGCAGCACTCCGAAACGAGCTGGATAACATGAAACTCATAGCTCGTTACGGGCGGATTCGGCAGCTTTCTCAGCTCGCCGATCCCGCTGACGATGCGGCATATCTCGTTGTGCTCATCTATTGCCTTCCGTATCGCCTCATCGGAAATATCTATACCGTAAACTCTCTCAAGCGGTTCGAGTATGTACCGGCGCAGCTGAGCCTCGTAATGCTCATAGGCTGCCTTTGTCGTCACGAACGGCACGTCCATCATGCTCATGAAAAACTGCGGATTCTGCTCCTTGACGAGACCCATGATGTCAAAGTATTCGTGCGCACGATGCATCATCTGGCATGTCTCGGACGAGAACATGGCCGACAGAAAATTGTAGCCGCCCTCCAGACTGCGCTCAAGAACACTGCGCGTGAATGGGCAGGTCTTGTTGGTCATATAATATGTGCCGAGATCGGTGTTGGTCGTACCCGGGGCGCGCAGGCGCACCGAAAAGCAGCCACCGAGATTGAGCAGCACCTCCGGAACAAAATAGCAGGTGTAGCCCAGAGCCTTCCTGCCCTCGGCAGAAGCCTGTTTTACAAGCTCGTTGTTTGCATCCTGAAGCAGGTTTTCAAAATAGATCAGGTGCTCTAAGTCTTTCATGTTCTCCTCCTCTTTGTGTGTCCTTGCCGGCGGACAGCGCCAATATAACATGTCCCACTTCTGTTATATCAGTGAATAATCACAAACGCATATTAACACATAGATATTTTTGTGTCAATGAAAAGATTCGCAAAATATCAGGAAATGTTCTTGACAATAGCGAAAAAATACTACATAATATTTCCGTGATTGTGATTAATCAATCACAAATCTGCGCAGGCGGTAATAACTATGGCTTTTGAAAAAATAAGCATCCCCTCGGCGAAGGAATGTTTTTTTGAGGATATAAAATCGAAGATACTCACGGGCGAGCTCACCGCCGGACAGAAGCTTCCGTCCGAACGTGAGCTTTCCGAGCGCACGGGAATAAACCAGTCCGCGATCCACCTTGCGATAAAGGACCTTGAGCACGCCGGATTTCTGAATATAATCCCCCGGCACGGCACCTATGTCGCCGACTATGTTGCCAGCGGCAACTATGACACGCTGCATGAGATACTCAAGTCCGGCGGTCAGCATATGACGCCTGAACGTATCATTGCGCTCGTCGAAACGCGAAACGCAATAGAGGGCGGCGCGCTCATTCGCCTTGCCACATCGCACACGCCCGAGGACATAAAAGAGCTCGAAGCGCATATCGAGCGCTTCAGAAGCGCGCGCGGCAAAGGGCTGAGTGCGGACGAACTCGGCAGGATGACGAAGGATTTTCATTATCACATCTGCAAGCTCAGCCGAAACGAAGTGTTTATTCTCCTGATGAATTCATTTGCGGAAATATCTCAGGGGCTGTGGCGGCATTGCGCCGGTCATTGGGGGCTTGACGGGCTCATAGAGCAGAGCGAGCACATTGTTTTTCTCATAAAGCAGGGCCGCGGCCTCGACGCGCAGATCTATATTACCGAAAAATTCAACGAATACGTCCGCGAGTGCGGAATAAAAGTATAAAAGACAGGAAAGCGCACAAAACGCTTTCCTGTCTTATGCTGTGTTCAGTTCAGATGAAGCTCAAGCTCGATCTCATCCTCATCGTCGCGGCCGGTTTCCGTAAAGCCGAGCGAGCGGTAAAGGTGCAGCGCTGCGTCGTTGCCGCGGTTGCAGGTAAGAAGAACGTGATCCGAATCGCCGAATGGGCGTGCGCGGATATAGTCGAGCACGGCGGCCAAAGCAGCTCTGCCGTAGCCTTTTCCCTGCTCGGAAGCGTCTATCATCATGTGCCATATGTTGTAGGTCTGCTCGTCATAGTCGTAAATGACCATCACATAGCCGACCATCCTGCCATTGTCACAGATGCCGAATGGCGTACACTGGCTGTAATAGACATAGGCCTGCGCAAGGCTGCGTATCGGGTGGGAGACAAATCTGTCCTGTCCGCTGCCGAGCTTCAGATTGAAACACTCAATAAAATTTGATTCGTCAATTTTTGTCAGGGTAATGCTGTTCATGTTTTTTCCTCCAAATATTTGTTGTGATGATGCGGGATGCGGAAATCATGTTTTTTGTCATAATGAACAGCCCCTTTCGTAAAGAAAACTTTCCCCGGCTCGCGGCGCTTTCAAGCTGAATATTTGCGCCGGAAGGATGGAAACACAAAAAATATACCACAGTGCGGTGAAGAAAGCAATGCCAAATGCAGTTTTGTTCCCGCAGAGAGGTATGCAGAATACCAGGCCGGTTTTGAGGACAAAGAAACAACCAAATCAAAGCCCAGCCGCAGGCGAGTTTGATTCGGAAAGGAGGAGCGACGCAAAGCTAGTCCTTTAGGGCAGCGGAGTGAGCGCGAGATGACTTTTGATGCAAAGCATAAAAAGTCGTCGCAA
>OIYO01000412.1_pt1 | contig 36701 bp, 38 predicted proteins | sample 1588191 | NCBI WGS metagenome assembly OIYO01 (sample SAMN03283275) | human gut metagenome | biome: human-associated habitat; material: feces | host: Homo sapiens | place: Peru | collected 2012 | reverse complement strand
CAGCATGGTCTGGGCCTGCTCGGCCACCTTCGCAATGGAGGCTGAGCCGTCCGCGCTTCGACAAAAGAGCATTGAATAGGGTATGGGGCGCGTTTCGCGCCCCATACCCGGTACAAAGAGGATAACTGCATGAGAAAATCGACACTATTTACCGAGGGCAGCTTCTATAAGGGCAACATCCACTGCCATTCCACCCGTTCCGACGGTCGCCTGACCCCGGCGCAGCAGGTGGAGGCCTACAAGCAGCACGGCTATGACTTCCTGCTTCTGACGGAGCACAATGTGTTCACCGACACCCGGGAGTTCGACACGCCGGACTTTCTGCTGCTGCCGGGCATGGAGATCACGTTCCCCCCGGATGTAAAGCGGGATGTAAGGGAGTATCACTTCCTGGTGATCCCCGGCACCCCTGCACAGCGTGCCAATGCCAAGCTGCCCCCTTACCAGCATGACCACCGTCTGGAGCTGACGCCGTTCCGCACCTACGCGGACCTGCAGGCCCAGATCGACGACGCCTATGACCGGGGCTACATGGTCATCATGAACCATCCCAAGTGGTCCAAGGTGGAGTACGACGAGATCCTGCCGCTGGAGCACCTGTGCGCCGTGGAGGTGTTCAACTACGACTCCACTGTTATCGAGAACACCGGTGAGGCGTTCACCTGCTGGGATGCCCTGCTGCGCCACGGCCGCCGCTACTGGGGCACGGCGGTGGACGACACCCACAACTTTTTCCCCTTCGACTCCGGCGGAAACGACGCCTTCGGCGGCTGGATCGCCGTCAAGGCAAGATCCCTGTCCCAGGACGATCTGATGGAGGCCTTTGCCGCCGGCAGCTTCTACGGCTCTGCCGGTCCGGAGATCAAGGACTTCTATGTAGAGGACAACATCGACCCCGAGCGCATGGCCGCTCTGATGGACGTCATCGACGTAAAGCGCACCTGCTTCAACGTCATCACCAAGTCCGGCGGCACCGCCGAAACCATGAGCCAGTACCTGATTTTCACCGACGCGCTGAAAAAGGCCGTGGGAGACGACTGGGCCAAGCATATCATCACCACCACCGGCGCGGATCGCGGCAACCTGATCAAGCTGACCCGCGAAAACGGCTTTAAGCACTTCATCGTGCCCGACGGCGTGGGCGGCCGCTACAGCGAAATGTGCCCCGTAGGCCTGTTCCCCGCGGCGGTATGCGGCATCGATATCCGCGCCATGCTCAAGGGCGCGGCGTGCATGGATAAGCGCTGCCAGAGCGGCGACGTGTGGCAGAACCCCGCCTTGCTGGAGGCCGTGCTGCAATACATCGCCACCGAGCGCGGCATGAACGTGCAGGCCGTCATGCCCTATGCCGACAGCCTGAAATACATGGCCGACTGGTTCTGCCAGCTGTGGGCCGAAAGCCTGGGCAAGAACGTGACCCGCGACGGCAAGCCCTGCAACGTGGGTCAGACCCCCACCAAGGCGCTGGGCGTTACCGATCAGCACAGCCAGCTGCAGCTCTACACCGAGGGTCCCTATGATAAGGTGATCACCCTGCTCAAGGTCGGCTCCTTCCGCAGCACGGTGGAAATCCCCCATGGCTGCGAGGAGTTCCACGATGTGGCCTTCCTGGGCGGCAAGACGCTCAACCAGCTCATCGAGGCCGAGCGCCAGGGCACCGAGTACGCGCTGCTCAAGGCCGGCCGCATGAGCCAGACCATCACCCTGCCCTGCGTCAACGCGGGCACCATCGGCCAGCTGATGTACTTCTTCGAGCTGACCACCGCCTACGAGGGCGAGCTGCTCAACATCGACGCCTTCAACCAGCCGGGCGTGGAGGAAAGCAAGGTCGCCTCCTACGCGGTGCTGGGCAACGAGGCCGAAAAGTACCGCGCCAAGCAGGAGGAAATGGCCAAGCGTCCCGCGCTGAGCGACAAATACATCTTCTGATTTTCCAGCAAGCGCAGCGTCCGGAGCCTTCGCCCCGGGCGCTGTTTGTTCTATTTTTCACGGAGGATTGCAATGGAACCCATCTGGGATGAGCTGTACCGCGCTGCCCTCGCCGCGCTCAAGCCCCGGCAGGTATCGCGTTTCATCGAGGCCGGCGGCGTGGCGGCGGCCATCGAATCGGCCAGCGGCAAAATCTACACCGGCGTATGCGTGGACTCCGCCTGCACGCTGGGCGTCTGCGCCGAGCGAAACGCCATTTTTCATATGATTACCGAGGGTGAGAACGCCATCCGCCGTGTGATCGCCGTTGGCCAGGATGGCAATGCCATACCCCCCTGCGGCGCGTGCCGGGAGCTGATGTCCCAGCTGATGCCGGAGGATTACAAGGGCGTGGAGGTCATGCTGGACTACGAAAGCAACCGGATCGTAACGCTGGGCCAGCTTACGCCCGAATGGTGGATCTGAGCTGGCTGCGAGGGCAGTTCCATGATCCTGATTATGCCCAGAAAAAGGAAGCTTCTCTATCGTTTCGCGATGCGTTTTGATTGTGCAAATCGGAATTTGCGAGGTAAACAATTATGGATATACGCAGTTTTATTAAGTCTGTGTTGGCTCAAGATGAGAACACGATCAGAAACTTCTTTCACAAAGATGCGCATGTGAATTGGCATTGTTCCAACGAGCACTTTACGGTCGATGAGTTCATTATCGCAAACTGTGAATATCCAGGTGATTGGGATGGAACAGTTGAACGAGTTGAAGTGATAGGCGATTTATTCATCACGGTAACAAAAGTTTATCCCCAAGATAGAAGTGTATATTTCCATGTGGTGTCATTCATAAGAACAGCAAATGATAAAATTACGTCAATGGATGAATACTGGGCTGATGATGGAAATCCTCCGCAATGGAGAATAGATAAGCACATAGGTACACCGATCGTTTTTCGTGACGGTACAAAATAACGGGTATCCGGTGAAAGCCGGATACCCGTTATTTTGCTGCCAACACTGACCGGCAGATGCTCGTTTCGTAATTTCGGTCTGAACCTGTTTTACGAACACCCGTCTGAATCCAGCGAAGGGCTTCTTCGTTTTTCGATAGCCTTACAGAGGCTGCTTTTTCATCTGCGCCCAGCGGCGCGGATACTTTGGCGGAGTAGGCCGCATTTTCCGGATGATGACAAGACTGTGCGTTATATCCGTGCCGGGGATGGTATAGGCCGCGCAGCGCTCGAGCTTCCCGCCGAGCGCGGAAATAGCTTTTGAGGCCTCTCCTAGCTCTTCGCCGCAATCAGGCCCTTTCATTGCAATAAATGCTCCGCCGGGCTTCACAAACGGCAGGCACAGCTCGCACAGCAGATTCAGCCGCGCGACGGCGCGCGAAAAGGCAAAGTCGAAGGCTTCGCGGTATTCCGCCGGAGCCTCCTCGGCGCGGGCATGGATGCACGTCACATCGTCAAATCCGAGCCTCGCGCAGGTGCCGCGCAGGAATCCGACGCGCTTGTCAAGACTGTCAAGCAGGGTCAAGTCCATGTCCGGCCGTGCAATCTTCAGCGCAAGACCGGGGAAGCCTGCACCGGTGCCGACGTCTATGACCTTCTTCCCGGAGACGTCCGCTGCCGTAAGAACGGCGGCGCAGTCGAGGAAGTGAAGGCGCGCGGTGTCGTCCTCGCCGGAGATCGCGGTGAGATTCATGACCTTGTTCATTTCGTCCAGCCGCTCAAAATACGTGCGGTAGCGGCTCACCGCCCCGGCGTCTATGCTGAGGCCGAGACCGGCAAAGCCTTTTTCAAGTATGTCTTCCAGCATGCTCAGTGTACCTGTTATCTGTAGAATTCGTGGTTGCCTATGGTCGTGACATAGGCGAGATTCTCGCGGAACCAGTAGTTCGCATTGTCCACGGGATTGACAAAATAGGTGCTCTTGCCGACAGTGTTGTAGCCCTCGAGCACCAGATATGCCGCAATGTAATATATCTCATCCGGCTCGCTGTGCATGGCGCCTGTGGAGGCCGGCGTGAACTGCACCGTATGCTTGCTGTCGTACAGCACTTCAAAGATCGTGTCGGGAAAATCCTTGTCGTTCACGCGGTTGAGCACGACGTTGCACACGCCCATTATCCCCGCGAGCGGCTGCTCGTAGGCCTCGGTATAACCTATGCGAGGCAGCCAATAGAGCTCGTCGGCGGAGAAATTCATGGTGTAATAGTCCTCGCCGCCGGAGATGAGCCGGGGCTGCGCGGTGCTTATATCCACATGGCCGGAGCCGGCATCAATACCGGCGCTGACGCCGAAGATGCGGCACAGAGCGTCCAGCGGCAGGTAAACGTCATCGCCGCAGACGAGATAGCCGGACGGCACGTAGAGATAGCGGCAGTTCGCCGTGATATAGCCGCTGTCCTTTTCGCCGTATATTTCGAGACCGGGGGCGGAAGCGGAAAAACTGCCGGAGCTTACGCTGACGGAAACACTGATATTATATATCCGCCCCAGATCGCTCAATGACATATATACCGTGTCGCCGTTGAGATATGCGCGCCCGGACAGCAGCGAGCACACGTATACGCGCACATCTTCAAGCTCGGGCCGTTCCCTGCCGCCGTCGGCAAAAGCAGCGGCGAATGATGGACACGACAGAAGGCACAGACAAAGAAGCGCGCAGAGTACCCGCCGCAGCGGGCGGCTCATTGCTCCTCCTTATAATGACGGAGAGCCTGAGCAAGCTGATCGGGGCAGGACGTGGATTTGAAGCCGCAGCGGACGCCGTCCAGCCGGTTGATAACATCGTCGATATCCATGCCCTCAACGAGCTTTGCAATGCCCTGCAGGTTGCCGCTGCATCCGCCGGTGACTTTGAGGCTCTTGAGCTTATTGTCCTCAATATCCATCTCCATCATCTGTGAGCATACGCCTTTGGGCCTGTATGTGTATTTCATTGCCATTACCTCTTTTGCACGTCTATTCCTTATTTAAGGCAAGCACAGTTTAACATGCGCGGAAGTATTTTGCAAGCGCCATGCCCGAACAGGCGGGCGCATATCCATCTGCGCGCCCGCATAACCTGTGTCAGGTGGTGAGAAGCATGCATATGATGAAAAATTTGTCCGCAGCTCTCGTGATGGCGCTGAGCATGTATATTTTTGCCGCATCTCCGCTGTACGGGTATCTGGAAGAGTTCAATGCGCAGAGGATAGAGAGCGGGAGAATGATTAATGTGAGCGTGAACGTCTCTGAGGAGACGGAAAATGCCGGCGCGGCAGTTGCGCCGGAGCCCGCGCCCTCGACTCAGCCGGAACAGCTGAAAGCAGCCGCCCCCAGCGCGGACGAAGCGCCGGAGGCGGCCGCGGCGGACAGTGCAGCCCAGCCGGAAATGATACCGGCCTTTTCGCTGTCGTTCACGGGTGAGGGAGAAGAAGAGATACTTGAGACGACTATCGAGGGCGGACTTGCGATCAAAAATCAGACGGGCTATCAGACGGACATGGGCCGCATGCTTTTGAACGGGCCGGGCCTCACATTTCAGGCGGGAGCCCCGCAGATACTGGTCATACATACGCACTCCAGCGAAGCCTATACGCCCGCCGGCCTTGACAAGTACGAGGCGAGCGACAACAGCAGGACTGAGGACACGCGGTATAATATAGTGCGGGTCGGGGATGAGCTGTGCTCCGTATTCGAGCAGGCCGGACTTGAGGTAATACATGACCGCGGCATATACGATTACCCAAGCTACACCGGATCATATACGCGCTCGGCAGAGGCCATAGAGAAGTGGCTGACAGAGTATCCGAGCATAAGCATGGTGATAGACGTCCACCGGGACGCACTCGGGGAAAACGGCATAGTATACAAGACCATGGCCGAGGAGGAAGGCGTCTGCGCAAGTCAGGTCATGATGCTTATCGGTACGGATGAGAGCGGCCTTGCGCACAGCGGCTGGAGAGACAATCTGGCGCTGGCCGTATATTTGCAGCAGGCGGTCAGCAGCGCGCATCCGACGCTGATGCGGCCGGTGCAGCTCGTGCCGCAGCGCTATAACCAGCATCTCACGCCCGGCTCGATGATACTCGAGGTAGGCAGCAGCGGGAACACTCTTCAGGAGGCGCTTGCCGGGGTGCGGCTTTTTGCCGAGTCGGCTGCTCCGGCGCTCAAGGCGCTTGTAGCAGAGCCGGAGACGCAGGAGCTTTCCGGCTCCGCGGGCTGAAAAAAATTTTAAAAACCTCTTTACAAAATGAAAAAGCTGTGCTATATTAATAATCGAAATTAATACTTATTATTAATTTTAATTTTTTACACGATGGAGCCATAATGGAAAGCAGACGTAACAACAGCAAAAAGCGTCAGGCGATATATGAGTATCTCTGTTCGGTCACGGATCATCCGACGGCTGAGATGATATTCAACAGTCTGAAGCCGGAGATACCGGAGCTCAGTCTCGGTACGGTCTACCGCAATCTTGCGATACTGCTCGACGAGGGACAGATCATATCGGTCGGCAAGGTGGACGGACAGGAGCGCTACGATGCGCGCACAACGCCGCATGCGCACTTTGTGTGCAGAAACTGCCGGAGAGTGCTGGATGTTTTTCTGCCTGATGTGGTCAGCGGGCTGTTCGGCGAGGTAGATTCGCGGTTTGGCTGTCTGGCTGAGGGCTATACGCTCACGCTCCACGGACTCTGCGGCGAGTGCCGCAGATAAGCTTGTTTATCGCGCGGAGAGCGATAAAATATATGGAATAAAAGACAACAATAATTATCAGGAGGATTTTACAAATGAAGAAATGGGTTTGCCCTGTATGCGGTTATGTTCATGAGGGAGATACTCCCCCCGAGTTTTGCCCCCAGTGCCATGTTCCCGGCTCCAAGTTCATCGAGCAGAAGGAAGATATGAGCTGGGCGGCCGAGCATGTTGTCGGCGTCGGCAAGCAGTTCGGCGCAGACGTCCCCGAAGAGGTGCAGAAGGAGATCATAGAAGGGCTGAGAGCCAACTTCCAGGGCGAGTGCACTGAGGTCGGCATGTATCTTGCGATGGCGCGCGTCGCGCACCGCGAGGGTTATCCCGAGATCGGCATGTACTGGGAGAAGGCCGGCCTTGAGGAGGCCGAGCACGCGGCAAAGTTTGCCGAGCTTCTTGGCGAGATCATTACCGACAGCACCAAGAAGAATCTTGAGATGCGCGTTGAGGCCGAAAACGGCGCGACCCTCGGCAAGACTGATCTGGCAAAGCTCTGCAAGAAGTACAATCTCGATGCGCTGCACGACACCATCCATGAAATGGCGCGCGACGAAGCCCGTCACGGCAAGGCCTTCGCCGGTCTGCTGAAGCGCTACTTCGGCAAGTGATCTGAATCGGAGGAAGCACTATGAAATATGTCTGCAATCTCTGCGGCTGGGTCTACGACGAAGAGGAGCAGGGCGTGAAATGGGAAGACCTTCCCGAAGATTTTGCCTGCGAGCTCTGCGGCGTCGGTAAGGACGAGTTTACCGCTGAGGCATAAACCTGACCTGTAAAATGAAAACCACGCGTTTTACGCGTGGTTTTCATTTTATGCTTTTACCGTCTGCCCGGTAAGCTTTTTGTACAGCGCGACGATATATTTCCAGATGAGCCGGATGAGCTTTGCCGCGCCGTAGCTCAGAGCGAGCAGCCACAGGAAAATGAGCGGCGAGTATTTCGGAAGATATGTGAAGCGCTGGAACCAGTAGTAGCAGAAAAAAGTATGCACGAGCCACATAATGGCAGATTCTTCGCCCAGCTTTTCAAATACGGTTTTCAAAAGGCCGGTGTGCTTCAGCGGCAGAAATACGGTAAGCGCCGAAATGAAAACCGCGGCGTTTATAAAATCATAATACTTATTGTTGTGCGGCCGGATGAAAAATACGCCGATCATTACGAGCAGCGCGGCAAGGCAGTACAGCCACTGTCCGCCGAACCTTGTTTTTACCTCTGAGAGAAGCCCGTAGCGGGCGAAGAGACAGCCGGTGACATATGCGGGCAGTATCTCCATGAGCTCGCAGGTGTGTTTCCAGAATGAAGTTTCTGCAAGCGCGGAGAAATGCTCTGTCTCCGCAACAGATGGAATAATATACAGCCATACGGCGTTGAGAACAACGACGATCAGCATGTCCGAAAGAAATGCGGCATGCGGCCGCTCGATGAAGCGCTTTATCGCCGGAAAGAGGATGAGCAGCACGGCAAACGGGAGAACGAACCACCATTCGTCGTTGAAGCTCGTGCGCAGGCCAAGCATGTTGTATATTACTTCGGGAACAATGCCCGAGAGCAGTAAACGGCGCTTGTATATCAGCACCGGCAGGCAGCAGAAGAACACCATCCAGAAGGTCTTGTAAAGACTGAATATATGCCGCCTGACAAGTGCGGAGACGTCGTCGGAGCGCAGTGAGGCCATGTAACAGCCGTATCCGCTGAGAAATGTGAATACAGCCACGCATATCCGCCCGAATGCGCCGATGCAGACGGAGAGATTTGTGTCATTGAAGTACAGCAGAGATCTGAAAACGCCCTCCGTGACACGCTCCGGGAAGGCAAAAAGATGATGCCAGAGCATAAGGCATATTGCAGCGCCCTTTATGATCCTGGTGTCTTTCCTTGTGAACTCCACTGTGTAACCTCCCTCGGACATTCCGGAATGATGAAACAATTTATTATAGCTTTTCATTCGGCTTCCGTCAAGCAGCAGCACATTTGCGGCCACTTGCGCAACACGGATGAGCATGTTATAATACTACAATAAATATAATTTTTATAGTATACCTGTACGGTATACCGGAGGGAACATGGATAAAAACAAGCTTCGCTCATATGCAGAGCTTATAGCCCGCCTGGGCGTAAATGTACAGCCGGGGCAGGCGGTCATCATCCGCTCCGAGCCGGAGCAGATGGAGTTTCTTGAAATGCTCACGGAGCAGTGCTATCTCGCGGGCGCATCAAAGGTAACGGTCGAGTGGCGCTGTCAGGCGCTGCAGAAGCTGGACATAAAGTACCAGAGCGATGAGGTGCTTGGCCGGGTCGAGCCGTGGGAGGAGCAGCGGCTGAAAGAGAAGAGCGAAAAGCTGCCCGCCAATATCTATCTTGATTCCGACGACCCGGACGGGCTCGCCGGCATAGATCAGGACAAATGGGCGAAGGCGCAGCAGGCGCGCTACAAGGTCACAAAGCCCTACAGGGACGCCATGGAGAACAAGTACCAGTGGTGCGTCGCGGCGGTGCCGGGGGTGAAATGGGCGCGCAAGGTGTTCCCGGGACTTGACGATGAAACGGCCGTGGAGAAGCTGTGGGAAGCGATACTCAAATGCTCCCGTGCAGATGAAGATCCGGTGGAGGCATGGCGCGCGCACAACGCGAGACTCAAGGCACGCTGCGAATGGCTGAATTCTCTCAAGCTCCGCCGCCTTGTCTACAAGAGCGAAATGAGCGGGACGGACTTCAACGTCGGCCTTATCCCTCAGATGCTATTTATGGGAGGCGCGGAAGGCCTGCCCGATTCCGGCGTGCTCTATGATGCGAACATCCCCTCCGAGGAGGTTTTTACGACTCCGATGAAGGGCGACGTGGAGGGGCTTGCCGTGGCCACGCGCCCGTTGTCCTACAGGGGCGTGCTGATAGAGAATTTCTCGGTGCGCTTTGAGAAGGGCCGAGCCGTCGAGGTGCATGCGGAGAAAAACGAAGAAGCGCTCAGACTTATGATCGCCATGGACGACGGCGCATCCATGCTCGGCGAATGTGCGCTCGTGCCCTACAACAGCCCGATAAGGGAGAGCGGCATACTTTTCTACAACACTCTCTTTGACGAGAATGCATCCTGTCATCTCGCGCTTGGCGACGGGTACTCCAGCTGCCTTGAGGATTTCGAGAAATATACCCTCGAGGAAACGCGCACACTCGGCGTCAATGAATCCATGATACATGAGGACTTTATGATAGGGACCCCCGACCTCTGCATAACCGGCATAACCGAAGACGGAAGAGAAGTACCGATATTTGTAAACGGGGACTGGGCGGATGCCTGAGCCGCGGCGCAGAGCCGCTACAGGAGGGCTGTATTATGAAAAATAAAACTACCGAACCTAAGCCGAGAGCAAAATTCTATGTGGATAAGAACAGCTGGATGGTGCATCTTGCCGTGATATTGATGGCGCTTTCGGCAGTGTTCAGGCTCATAGGCTGCTGGGGCGGCTGGTCGGATCAATTTTTCGCCGCGTCCCAGATAATGCTGCCGCTGATATGCAATCTGCTGTTTATCCTGTTTTTGCTGGTGTTTGGCGGCCGCGCGTTCTGGACGACGGTGCTGCCGGTCATACTCGGCGTGGTGTTTTTCATAATCAAGTCGTTCACTTTCACCAGCTGGATACATACTGTGCTGTGCATACTGCTGTATCTGCTGGTAGCGGTGTTGTATACGGCCACGGCCTTCGGCGTTATACGCACGAAATGGCTTCTGGTGCCGTTGTTCGGCCTGCCGTTTATCTACCATGTCGCGGTGGAGGATGCCGCTGCGCTGCGCAACGCGGCCCAGCCGGTCACGCTTGCGGCGGGGCTTCAGGAAATATCTGTGCTTTGCATAATGCTTGCGCTGTTTTTTACCGCGCTGGCGATGAAAAAGCGCAGGATCAATATAGAAGATGCTGATCTGCCGAAGATAAAGGATCCGAAGGTGATCGTGCCCGGCACAAAGGAGCCGGCCGGAGAGCCGCAGGACGGCGCGCCGACGGCAGAGCTGCAGCCGGCCGTGACGGATACGCCGCCCGCGGACGGCGGCCAGCAGATCCCGGAGTAAAATAACCATGAGAGAGACAAGATATTCACATTCCGAAGCGGCAGAGAGAACGGACAGGCCAGCGGGCGCGGAGGCGCGTGGAAATACCGGACGGATGTCCCGGGAAAACTCAGGCCGCATCCGGTACGGAGATACAGGGCGCATGCCGCGCGGCGACAGGGAAAAGAGATACCACAGCCCGGAAAATGCCGCAGACGCGGAGAGCCGGGCAAAGAAAAAACGCACGCTGTACATAATATTCACGGCCATTGCCGCCGTGTTCATTATCCTGCTTGCCGTGGTGCTCAGAGGTGTGTCTGACAACAGGGCATTCAACGGATACATGGAGCAGGCGAGGACGAGCTACTACGCAGGCGATTTTGACACGGCGCTGAGTATCCTGCGCAAGGCCGCGTCGATAGAGCAGACCGACGAGTGTCTGGCCATGATAGCCCAGTGCTATGAGTCGCAGGGCAACTACGACAAGGCGCTTGAGACGCTGCGCAAAATGGACACATCCAATCCGCAGGTCTCGTCGTGGATAGACGAGCTTGAGGGCAGAAGGGACGTCATACGGCAGTCTAACATGGTGACGGTCGCCGGCAAGCAGTATAAAAGCGATACGAGCGGACTTGCGCTGGACAATATGGGGCTTGGAAACAGCGTCATACCGGAGATATTGCAGCTTTACGCGCTGGACAATCTCTCGCTTGCAGGCAACAACATAAGCGACATATCCCAGCTCTCGCAGCTCGGCGGACTCACGACGCTCAACCTAAGGGACAACATGATAACGGATATTTCGGCGCTCGCGTCGCTGACGAATCTCAGGACGCTGTATCTCGACAACAATCCGATACAGGACATGTCGGCGCTGACGTCGCTGACGAATCTCACGACGCTGAGTATAAAGGGGATCACGCTCACCGAAAGTCAGCTGAAAAAGCTTGCCTCTGCGCTTCCGAACTGTGCGATCCACAGCGAGACCACTGAGGAGGAGATGCAGGATATAAGCTTCGGCGGCGTTACATTCAATACGGATGTGACCGAACTCAATCTGAGCGGGATGGGACTGCAAAATATCTCGGCGCTGGCAAACTGCAAGAATCTCCAGAGGCTTGATCTGAGCGGCAACAGCATCTCCGACCTCAGCCCACTTATGGATATTCCGAATCTCCAGTGGCTCAATATCGCCGGCAATGCCGTCTCCGATCTGCGGCCGCTGATGGGCATTTCGTCGCTGCGGTTTCTCAACGCCTCCGGCAATTATTTTTCCACCACTGTGCCGCTGGGCAATATGACGGGGCTTACCGAGCTGCACCTGTCGGACAACAATATAAGCGATTTTTCGGGGCTGAGAAAGCTCAGAAGCCTTCAGACGCTTGGCCTTTCAAACTGCAATCTGACGGACGAGGCGCTTGCGTCCATTTCAGATCTCACCGGGCTGCGTTCGCTTAACATAGAGAATAATACAAGCCTCAGCGGCGAGGTGGTCGATGATTTGCAGCGCGCTCTCGGCGCCTGCGTTATAACCCATTCCGACCTCACCTATATGGTGAATATAGATGGTTTCTCCATTGCGAGCGACTCTACGAACATTGACCTGAGCGGGTTGAACATCAGCGATATAAGCAATGTCGGCAAGTTCAAAAATCCCGAGACGCTCAATCTTGCGCGCAACAATATTTCCAATCTGTACTATCTACAGGATGCGCCGAACAGGCTGCTGATAAAGAATCTGGACCTTTCGTCCAATTCGGTCATGGATATCACGCCGCTGTCGATGCTCACAAATCTTGAGACGCTCGACCTGTCATACAATATGATAAACTCGGAGCTTCCGCTCCTGAGCCTTTCAAATCTGCGCACGCTGAATGTCACAGGGACTATGCTCACTGAAAGTCAGGTGTCTGTCATCAAGTCAACGCTGACAGGCTGCAATGTCATTTCGGATTATGACAACAGCATCTGGGGCAGCTTCGGCGGCCAGAATCAGACAATATTCGGCGGCCTTACCTGGGGCTGACGCGGTATAAAAAACACCGGCACAGTTTCTGACTGTGCCGGTGTTTTTTTGGAGTATTGTACAAAATTTCAAATAAAAGTCCGTATGATATTACAATTATGTCATTATTCACAAAAAAGACTTCAATTCTTCTGCTTGGTATGGTATAATACAAACACCAAAGGGAAATAACCTTTGCGGGAAAGTAAACCGGCATATGAAAGGAGTTGGCAGTATGAAGTTCACTTTCACTGAGAAAAAGATGGATTCTTCCGAGGATCTGAGAGCGTATGCGGTCCGCAAGATAAGCAAGCTCGACAGGTTCTTCAAAACCGAAGCGGAGGCTTTTGTTACTTTCAGCATCAGCAGGGGCCGCTTCCTCGCGGAGATAACCATCCACAACAACGGCCTGTACTACAGGGCAAGCGAACTTACTAACGACATGTACGCTTCTGTGGATTCCGGCGTGGCGGCTATCGAGCGCCAGATACGCAGAAACAAGACCCGCCTTGCAAAGCGTCTGCGCGAGGGGGCTCTGGAGCGTGAGGCCGTGCCTGCATATGTGCCTGCGGAGGATGAGGAGCAAGAGTTCAAGATAGTGCGCTCAAAGCGCTTCTCCATCAAGCCCATGTCTCCGGAGGAGGCTATTTTGCAGATGGATCTGCTCGGCCATGAATTTTTCGTGTTCAAGAACATGGACGCTGACGACGCAATCTCCGTTGTCTATAAGCGTGATCAGGGCGGTTACGGCCTGATCTGTGATGACGGTCTGAACGACTGACGTCTTTTATATAGTAATATCATATTGAAGCTGTCCGGCCGGGGCTTTTGACCCGGCCGGACGGTTTTTATCATTACAGAAGACTTTTGAAGTAATACTTCTGGGTGCTGATTATATGCTGGCGCAGCAGCTCTGCGGCTTTCTCCGTGTTTCCCTCGACAAAGACTTCTATAAGCCTCAGATGCTCGTGCGCGCCGTTCTCCGTGCGCTCTACGGAGAAAAAGTCCTGTGTGCGCACACGCTGAAACTGATCTGACAGGCTCCCCATTATCTGAATGAGATACGTGTTTTTGCAGCAGGAATTGATGTAATTATGAAAGTCATAGTCCAGCGCGTGAATACGCGGATAATCCTTCTGCTCAAGCGCATTTATGGTGTCCTGCTTAAAGCGCATCAAAATATCAAAGTCGAGATTCGGCATGGACTTCTCAAGGATCATCGGTTCTAGCATGATCCTTGCCTCAAAGAGCTGGCGGACGGACTGTATGCTGATCTCGGTCACGAATACGCCTTTGTTCTGGATGACCTGAACAAGATTTTCCCGGGCAAGGAGATTGATCGCCTCGCGGATCGGAGTACGGCTGATGCCGAGCATTTCGCAGAGCATTTTCTCCTCCAGATATTCGTTGGGCTTGAACCGATTGGACAGGATGTTCTGCTTTATAACATCGTAAGCCTGCATCTTATAGTTTTTCTGATTGGACATTGCAGCACCTCTTGGATATTTCGTGTATACAGTTTTATTCCATTATACTCTTTTCTCGGAAAAAAATAAATATGAAAATATGAAAATTCAAAAAACTGGAGAGAAACCGCGCTGAAATACAAAGAAATCCCGCGTATAAGCAGAACGTGATAAAAATAACACAAAACTCCGCGAAAAAATGCTTGACAATTTGTCTATTACAAATATAATAAAAATATATTCTGTGTATACACAACGAATACTGATATTGAACAGGAGGCTCTTATGTCAAGCTCGGATTACAAATTCAATGAAAAGAAGACTGTACCGGTAAGCAAGGTGCTTGAATTTGAAAAAGCGCTCTATACTGCCGCCGGAATGTCGGAGCAGGATGCGGACTGCGTTGCACGCACACTGGTTGAGGCGGATGCCCGCGGGACCTATTCTCACGGAATACAGCGCAACGGCATCTATCTCAAGCGGTTTGAGGAGGGCGGAAACGATCCCGTGGGCAGACCGGAGACCGTAAAGCAGTTCGGCGCGACGGCGCTTGTGGACGGCCACAACGCCATGGGCATGGTCGTCGGCGAGTACGGCATGAATCTTGCGATCGACCTTGCGCGCAAGTACGGCACATCGGCAGTTTCCATCACCGGCAGCAATCATTTCGGTACATGCGCACACTATCTCAAGATGGCGGCGGATGCGGGAATGATCGCTTTCGTGTGGACGATCAACTGCGTGAACATCATGGCGCCGTGGGGCGGCACTGAGCGTCAGCTTGGCAATAACCCCTTCGGCATAGGCGCGCCGTGCGGAGAAAAGCCGCCTGTTATACTTGACATGGCCACGAGCGTGGTTGCGCGCGGTAAGATAGTCATGGCGCGCAAGACGCATGCGCAGATACCCGAGGATTGGGCGCTTGCACCGGACGGCAGCAAGACGACAGATCCGGAGCAGGCCTACTGGGGCACGGTGCAGCCTTTCGGAAAATACAAGGGCTATGGACTTACGCTCATGAACGCGATCATTTCGGCCATACTCAATAATTCCAGCTTCGGAAACGATATAATAGACCTCTATGAGGAGCCGGGCAAGATACAGAATTCCGGTCATCTCTTCCAGGTCATAAATATCGACGCGATAGACGACCTTGAAAGCTTCAAGAAACGCATGGACGAGGCGGTCGATTATATAAAGAACGGCAAAAAGGCCGCCGGTGTCGACGAAATATTTGTTCCCGGCGAAAAGTCGGCAAAGAATGAGAAAAAGGCAATGGCCGAGGGAATTGTGTATCCCGTTGAGGTCATAAACGAATGCAATGCACAGGCGGAGAAATACGGTCTGCCGCAGAGTATGAGACTTTGAAACAATAAAAGACGAGATAAAAAGGAGAAATAGAGATGAAATCAAAACTTAAGGTTAACGGAATGCCTGCGCTGCTGTTCCTGTTCATATTTCTGGCAGTCATGATCGGCGCATATATGGGCGTTATTCCCGATAATATGGGCGGCGCTTTTTCCGTGTGTCTGGTGTTTGGCGTCGGCCTGATGTGGATCGGCGATAATGTTCCTGTTCTGAAAGACTTCGGACTCGGCACGATACTGTGCGTGCTGGTTCCGTCCATCCTTCTGTACTTCGGCCTGCTCCCGCAGCAGTTGGCTGATATTTCAAAGAACTTTTTCAGCGGATATGACTTTACGTCCTTCCTTGTACCCGGTCTGCTGGTCGGAAGCCTGCTTGCAATGGACCGCCGCACGCTGATCAACGCGGGCGTCAGATTCATCCTGCCCATGATACTCACCGTAATTCTGGCTACGGTCATATCCGGCGCTGTCGGCGCACTGATGGGCTACGGCTTTGTGCCCTCCATACTCTACATCGCAGGTCCGATACTCGGTTCCGGCGTCAGCGCCTCCGCTGTTCCGCTCTCCGAGATATATGCAACATACGGCGGCGGTGACGCCGGAGAGATCCTCACCACGCTCACTTCCTCCGTCATGGTCGCAAACATCTGCACCATACTTATGGCCTGCATACTTGCGGCAATAGGCAGAAAGAATCCGAACTTTATCATGAAGGGCTTTGCGGGAACCGACGGCAAGCTCCTGCGCAAGGAAATAAAGATAAATGTGACCGAAGAAGAGAAAAAAGAGGTCGTCAAGGACAGCAATTCCACCACATTCCGTGAGCTTCAGATAGGCTTCCTGCTGACCTGCGGCATATTTGTGGCGGGCAAGATCTGCGCAAAGATCATTCCCGGCGGCCTGAACTTCTACCTGTACATGATCCTTATCGCAGTCGTCCTCAAGCTGACGAACGTGATCCCGGCTGATGTGTGCAATGCCTCCGGCGCATGGGGCAACTTCATGGGCAAGATCATGACACCCTGCACGCTCTGCGCGATCTCTCTCGGCGTCCTGAAGCTCGGCAGCGTCATAGAGCTGTTCAGCAATCCTTCCTACCTGATCCTGTGCGTGCTCTGCGTTGTCGTCACGACTATCGTCGCCGGCCTTCTGTGCTATGCCTTCGGCTTCTTCTTTGTTGAGGGCGCGATCATGGCCGGTCTCGGCCTTGCGGATATGGGCGGCACGGGCGACGTGGCTGTCCTCTCTGCTGCAAGACGCATGGAGCTGCTGCCTTTCCTCACGATCTGCACCCGCATCGGCGGCGCTATAAACATGGTATGGCTCACGTTCCTTGCCTCGCACTTCCTTTGATACGCAAAATAAATTGCGGTACTTTAAGACACTTGATTTTGAACTTGGAGGGCTGACGTATGTCCGCTGATACAGAGAAAAAAATAAAGATAGGATGCATTGCCGACGACTTCACCGGAGCCGGAGACGCAGCATCATATCTTGCGGCAGGCGGAATGAGGCCACTCCTGTTGATATGGCCGTGCGGCGAAGCGCAGATACCTCCCGAGTGTGACGCTGTGGTCGTGGCGCTTAAATCCAGATCGGAGTCGCCGGAGGCGGCGATAGACGAATCGCTGCAGGCGGCGGAATGGCTGAAGGCAAGAGGTGCAGAGAAGCTGTACTTCAAATACTGCTCTACCTTTGACTCAACGCCGGCCGGCAATATAGGCCCGGTCAGCGATGCGATAATGGAGAAGTACGGCATAAAGTACACGGTCTTATGCCCGACGATGATACCGAACGGCCGGATGGTGAGAGACGGCATACTGTATGTATACGGTGTGCCGCTCGCCGAGAGCCATATGAAGGATCACCCGCTGAATCCGATGTGGGACAGCTCTGTGAAGAATCTGATGGAAGCTCAGTCGAGGTACGCATGCTTTACGCTCTCGCCCGAGAAGTACATAGAGCCTGCCGGGCTTTCGGAATACATAGACGAGCTTTCAAAGGAAAACAGACATTTTTATCTTGTGCCGGACTTTTTCAAGCCTGAGCACGGCGTTGAAATCGCCGGGGTATTTGGCTCGCTGCCGTTTATAACAGGGGCGTCAGAGCTGCTTTATTACCTCGCCGGAAAAGTCCGCACGGAAGTGCCGGAGAATAAGGCGGACGGGCATGCGTCCGCCTGCCGGTACGGGCGCGTCATGGTTGCGGGCAGCTGCTCCGATATGTCGCGCAGGCAGATAAAGGCATGGCTTGACAGCGGCGGAAGAGCAGTGCGCGTCGGGTCGGACATGCTGTATGATGCGGCGGAAAAATCCATTGAGAAGATAACGGACATCTTCCTTGAACACCCTGAAAAGGATATACTTGTATACAGCGCCGGCGACATGAATGACAGGCCGGATCAGCCGCAGGAAGTGGAGATATTCAATGCGGAGCTTGTGTACAAACTGCTGGCGGCAGCCAAAGTAGAACGGCTGATAATCGCCGGCGGCGAGACCTCAGGGGCTGTTATGAAGCGGCTGGGCCTCCATGCCTTCAATATAGGCGAATCCGTGGCGCCCGGAGTGCCGGTGCTGTATCCCGTCGGAAAGAACGGACTGAGGATCGTGCTCAAATCCGGAAATTTCGGCAGCGAGGATTTCTTCCTCACAACGTTGAAGGAGTGAACGGTCATGCAGGGACTGAAGGAAAAAAAGGAACAGGCGGTCTGGATCGCAAGAAGCCTTTTTGAACGCGGCAAGACAAGCGGGACGACGGCCAACATAAGCTTCAGAGACGGAGACTCGCTCTGGATATCGCGCAGCGGCTCGTGCTTCGGCCTGCTGACGGAGGACGACCTCGTTGAGTGCAGTCTCTCCGGCGCGCCGCTTGATGCGGATAAGAAGCCGAGCAAGGAAGCGCCTCTTCATGCGGTGATGTACGGTATCGGAGAAGAGATACAGGCCGTCATACATACGCATTCGCCCTATGCGGTAATATGGTCATGCCTGGACAGCTGTTCCGGACGCGACGTAATACCGCGCTACACCCCGTATCTTGATATGAAGGCGGGCAAGGTTGCGGCGGTGCCCTATGCGCCGCCGGGCAGTCCGGAGCTGTTCGGTCTGATGCGCGAATATGCGGGCAGTGAGAGGGCGTACCTTCTTGCAAATCACGGCCCGATAGTTGGCGGACTGAGCCTTATGAATGCCTTTGAAGCCATCGAAGAGCTTGAACAGAGCGCATTTCTTGCGTGGAACTTCGCTGAATATGAAAAAATTACCGGACGTGAGGGCAGATCGATATGATAATAAGAGACGGTGAGTACAAAATCAATGCGATCCCGCAGATGAAAGGCGGAATAGGGCAGTTTGTGACCGAGGAAATGGTTCCGCCGGAATACCTCGGAAAGGCGGGCACTCTTTTTGTCAGGGGAACTCTCGCGCCCGGAGACAGCGTTGGCATGCATACGCATGTGTCAAATATGGAGGTATGCGTTTTCCTGAGAGGGGCCGGTCTCGTGAGAGACGCACAGGCGGGGGACGTCCGCCTGAGTGCGGGTGATACGCATATTTGCCTGCCCGGCTCGGCTCATGAGATAATAAATGACGGGGACGAGCCGCTGGTATACCTTGCAATAGTCCTGAATCCGTAAATACAAATGTGCAGCACAGCATACGGCAGTAAAACACCGGCCGTGTGCTGTGCTTTTTCATGCCCGGTAAAGCCGGAACGGTGCGGAATGACAGCCGTTTTCGCCGCTTTGGTATTGCTTTATAGGCAAATTAGTGTATAATAAACTGATAAAAATATAGAAATGGAGAGATAGATGGATAGATGAGTAGTTTTCAGGTATGCTTTGACGCAATATTCCCGATCATGCTTATTATGGCGCTGGGCTATGTGGCCAGAAGAAACGGCGCTTTAGACGCTGCGGCGATCCAGAAAATGAACGGCGCGGCGTTCAAATATATGATGCCGGTCATGCTTTATTACAGTATATATACCTCGGATTTTTCCAGCTCCTTTGACCTGCGGCTCCTTATTTTTGCACTTTTGAGCTATTTTGTGGAGTTTTTTGCCTGTGTGTTTCTGGCAAAAAAGGCACGCTGCCCGGAGAATTGCCGCGGAGTGATTGCACAGGGACTGTTCAGGAGCAATTTTGTTATAATAGGAATACCTCTGGCACAGAACCTGCTGCCCGGGACGGATATAGGCTCGGTCGTAGTGCTTGTTGCCGTTCTTGTGCCGCTTTTCAATATGACTTCCGTCATCGTGCTTGAGCTGTTCAACGGAAAGACCCCGGATGTTAAGGTGCTGCTGAAAGAGATAGCCACCAACCCGCTGATCGTCAGCACTGCGGCAGGCCTTATTACCGTTGCGCTCGGCATAAAGCTTCCGGCTTTCCTGTCGTCAACGCTCAAGCAGATATCCTCGGCGACTTCGCCGCTGCTGCTGTTCCTGCTGGGGGCGTTCTTCAGCTTTGACGGACTCCGCGGCAGCCTGAAAACAGTGCTTCTTGTAACTGCCGGACGTCTCGTGATAATACCGGGACTCGTTTTGGGCGCGGCGGCTGCGCTCGGCTTCCGCGGGATCGCGCTCGCAGGGCTGCTGGGCGCTTTCGGCTCCGCCACGGCCATCGGCTCATTTGCAATGACGCAGCAGATCGGCGGCGATGCAGATCTCGCGGGCAACATCGTCGTGGCGACGAGCGCAGGCTGCGTGCTGACGCTCTTCCTCTGGTCGTTCCTGATGACGGCCACCGGGCTGATCTGAGCCGCGTGTGCGGTGATATGCAGTGTTTATAATGTTTGGTATGGATGGAGACAATCATGGACGAAAAGAAATCCGGCACCCTTTATATAGTCGCGACGCCTATCGGCAATTCACAGGATATGTCCCCGCGCGGGAAGAAGATCCTTTCCGAGGTGGATATTATTGCGGCGGAGGATACACGCCGCTCGATGGTGCTGCTCAATAAGCTCGAGATACGCAACAAGCTTGTGTCAAACCACAAATTCAACGAGTACGGCAAGGCGAAATATTTCATAAACGAGATGCTGGACGGAAAGTCGGTGGCGGTGATAACCGACGCCGGTACGCCCTGCATTTCCGACCCAGGCAACGAGCTCATCAAGGCTGCGGTCGAGGCCGGAATACGCATAATTGGCGTTCCCGGCTGCTGCGCCGCGGTGACGGCGCTGTCCGTTTCCGGCTTCGATCTCTCAAGCTTCATGTTTTACGGCTTTTTCCCGCGCGAGAACGCCGACCGCCGCCGCATGCTCGAAAAACTGCGCCGCGGCGATACGCGCACATTCGCGTTTTATGAGTCGCCCAAGCGCATCATGGATCTTGTGGACTTTTTCATTGACTCCGGAGCACACTGCCGCATGTGCCTGTGCAATGATATGACGAAGCTGCATGAGATGCACTTCCGCGGCACACCCGCCGAGGTAAAGGAGCAGCTTCTTGCCAAGGGCAGCTACGAAAAAGGCGAGTACGCCATAATTATCGAGATCGACGAGGACTATGTGTTCAACAAGGTCGAGCATACCGTTTCGGCCGAGGCGATGCTTGTCGATGCAATGGTCTCCGGCAGTATCTCAGCCAGGGAGGCTGTGAGCGCCGTGCTTGCGGACGAGAATAATTCATACAGCAAAAATGAACTCAAGGCCGCAGCGCTGCGGCTGAAAAAGCTGTTCGGCGAGTGAGGGTACGGCGATGGAAAATACGGTTTCCAGACTTTGCGCCGACCTCGAGGCCGGATTGCCGAAGCTGAGCAAGGCGGTGTTCAGCCAGCCGGTGGACACGCTTGCGGACAGCAAGGTAATTATCAGGCCTGTGATGATAAAGGGTGAAGAGCGGTATCAGATCGAGAGTTTCCGGAACAATAAGGCCTTTCACAGAAATATGGGCGCGGCCGGGCTGCTGCGCATTTGCGCCGATGAGCTCGATGGACGCTACCGTCAGGCGCTGATCGTCACGCAGGAATCGTCCGCGCAGTATATCCTCAAAGCCAGAGGCGGCTATAAGCGCCGTCTTCAGGCGTCTGTGCCGGCGCCGGGAGGCGGATCAAAGGCGCACGACAGGGAGAAGAGCTATATTCTCACAGAGGGCGAAAATATTCCGGCGCTCGTTGATCTCGGCGTGTTTTCGGCGGATTTTCATGTTGTCCGTGCCAAGTATGACAAGTACAAGCAGATAAACCGCTTTATACAGCTCATAGACGACGAGTTCTCAAAGACCGACCGCAAAGAGATAACCATACTCGATTTTGGCTGCGGCAAGTCGTATCTCACGTTTATCCTTTATTATTATTTCACCGTCAAGCGCGGGATAGATGCAAAGATCATCGGCTACGACCTGAAGGAGGATGTGGTCGAGCACTGCAACGCCGTGGCCGCAAAGTACGGCTATACGGGGCTGCGCTTTGTCCGGGCCGACGTGACGCGCGATGTGCTCTATGATGAGCATATCGACATGATCGTCACGCTCCATGCCTGCGATACGGCAACCGACTATGCGCTCTGGTACGCGCTGAAAAAGAAAGCGAAGTACATTTTCTCCGTGCCATGCTGCCAGCATGAGGTCAACAGTACCATCAGGAAAGGCGGCGAGCTTGACATCTTCATGTCTCACGGCATAATAAAGGAGCGTATGTCCGCGCTTCTGACAGATGCCATCCGTGCCGCGGTGCTCGAGGATATGGGCTACAGAGTAGACATGATAGAATTCATAGACTTTGAACATTCTCCGAAGAATCTCATGATACGCGCCGTTGAAGGCGGCAGCAGGGGAGAAAAAAGACTGAAAAATGCCCGCGCGCTCGCGGATAAATATGGCTTCCGGCAGACGCTGCTCAAGCTTGCCGAAGACGGAAAACATTAAAAAATTCCCTGTATGGCCAAATATATGGCCATACAGGGAATTTTAACACTTAACACTTAAAAGTTGAAATTAGAATTTTTTCAAAAAAACTGTTGACAAAATGCGGAGACGGGGCTATAATACAACCAACCTACAAGAGAAGTAGGAAAAAGAACCGGCGAAATGAGGCGGTAACATGAAAGCGTTCAGATTTCCGCAAAATATGGATCTCCGATGTCGGAGATGTCGCTGAACCGTACTTGCAGCACGGCGCCATCAAGCTCAGAATCAAATAAAGTATATTATTGATACTATGAAAACATATTTTAATTTAAGGAGATTTTATCATGTCTAACATATACACTTCCGCTGACCAGCTTATCGGCAAAACTCCGCTTCTGGAGCTGACTCATATAGAAAAGAAGCTCGGCCTGAAGGCAAAGCTCGTTGCAAAGCTTGAGTACTTCAATCCTGCCGGCTCCGTCAAGGACAGAGTTGCAAAGGCAATGATAGACGACGCCGAGGCAAAGGGCATCCTCAAGGAGGGCTCCGTTATTATCGAGCCGACCTCCGGCAACACGGGCATAGGCCTTGCATCCGTCGCGGCGGCCCGCGGCTACCGTATTATAATAGTCATGCCGGAGACCATGTCCATTGAGCGCCGTCAGATCATGAAGGCATACGGCGCGGAGCTCGTGCTCACAGAGGGGGCAAAGGGCATGAAGGGAGCCATTGCCAAGGCTGATGAGCTTGCAAAGGAAATCCCGAACAGCTTTGTTCCCGGTCAGTTTGTAAATCCGGAGAACCCCAAAGCGCACTTTGAGACTACCGGTCCGGAGATATACGAGGATACCGACGGCAAGGTCGACTATTTTGTCGCAGGCGTAGGCACCGGCGGCACAATCACCGGCGTCGGAGAGTATCTCAAGAGCAGGAACCCCGGCGTCAAGGTCGTCGCAGTCGAGCCGGCTACTTCTCCGGTGCTGTCAAAGGGCGTTTCCGGCGCACATAAGATACAGGGCATAGGCGCGGGCTTTGTCCCCGATGTCCTCGACACGAAGGTATACGATGAGATCATCCCTGTCGCCAATGAGGATGCTTTCGCAACCGGCAAGCTCATCGGCAAGAGCGAGGGCGTGCTTGTCGGCATATCCTCCGGCGCTGCGCTGTGGGCAGGTATAGAGCTGGCAAAGCGCCCCGGCAATGAGGGCAAGACCATCGTCGTGCTGCTGCCCGACACCGGCGACAGATACCTTTCTACCCCGCTGTTTGCCGACTGATAACAGAAGTATTTCAATTATGTATGCTGTGCCCCGGCGTTTATCACCGGGGCACAAATCTTATGTCAGGGATAATGCCGATGAAAATACTTGTTGCGATGAGCGGCGGCGTCGATTCCAGCGTTGCGGCGAAGCTGCTGCGCGATGCGGGCAACGACTGCATAGGCTGCACGATGAAGCTTTACGAGAATGAGGACGCGGGCATACCGCGCGCATATACCTGCTGCTCGCTGGACGATGTAGAGGATGCGCGCAGTGTGGCGTATGAGCTTGGCATGCCGTACTACGTGTTCAATTTTTCAGACGATTTCAGGGAAAAGGTGATAGAGAGATTTGCCGGCAGCTATTGCCGCGGCCTGACGCCGAATCCGTGCATCGACTGCAACCGCTTTATGAAATTTGATAAGCTTTTTGACCGCGCACGTGCGCTGGGATGCAGCCATATTGCGACGGGACATTATGCGCGCATAGAGTACCGGGATGGGAAATACCTGCTGAAAAAGGCGCTGGATGAAACGAAGGATCAGAGCTATGTGCTCTATGCCATGACGCAGCGGCAGCTGGCCCATACGCTCTTTCCGCTTGGCGGTCTGAGGAAGACGAAGACGCGCGAAATCGCGGAGGAGGGCGGCTTTATCAACGCGGCCAAGCCGGACAGTCAGGATATATGCTTTGTCCCGGACGGGGATTATGCGCGCGTCATAGAGCTCAGCACAGGCAGAAAAGCAGAGGCGGGAGACTTTGTGGACACGTCTGGCAGAGTGCTGGGGAGGCACGGCGGAATAATCCGCTATACGGTGGGACAGCACAGGGGACTAGGCGTGTCGCTCGGTGCAAAGAAGTATGTCTGCCGCATCTGCCCGGAAAACAACACCGTCGTGCTCGGAGATGAAAAGGATTTGTACAGCATGGAAACGGTGACGGAGGACTTCAATTGGATCTCCGGAGAGGTGCCGGAGGGGCCTGTGCGCTGTACGGTCAGAACACGTTACCGCCAGCGTGAGCAGAGCGCGGCAGCAGAGCCGCTGGATGCGGAGCATGTCCGCATCATCTTTGACGAGCCGCAGCGCGCTGTCACTCCGGGGCAGGCAGCGGTGCTTTATGACGGCGACGTTGTACTGGGCGGCGGAGTCATCACACCGGGCCGGTAAATGATATTTGACTTGCCTACCGTAATTGTAGTATAATTTGCCATGCAAGGAGATGTGTGCATATGATTTCTACGCGCGGGAGATATGCCCTCAGGGTGCTGATAGATCTTGCAGAGCACAGAAACGGACAGTTTATACCGATGAAGGAAGTTGCCGAGAGGCAGGAAATATCGCTTAAATATATTGAGCGCATCATGCCGCTGCTGACGAAGGAAAAGTTCGTCGAGGGGCAGCATGGCAAGGGCGGCGGATACAAGCTGTGCCGCGAGCCGGAAAACTATACCGTGGGCGAGATACTGCGCGCAGCGGAGGGGGACCTTGCGCCGGTGGCATGCCTTGGGCAAAATGCAGAGCCGTGTCCGCGCGCGGCGGCGTGCAGGACGCTCCCGATGTGGGAAAGGTATTATAAAATGACGAACGATTATTTCGACGGGATAACGCTTGCGGATCTCATGAACACTGAGATAGGGCAGGATTATGTGATATAAACGGATATATGGATATAAAGATGCCCCGGCAGCTGTTTCGGCAGGTCTCCTGCTTCAGCGCCGGGGCGTTTCTTTATGTTAAACAGTAAATATATGTCAGTGAGAGACAGGCGCGTTATTTAGCGCGGACATTATCCAGCTTGCTACCTCGTGAAATGATCTCCCGGTTTCTCTGGCAATACGTGCGACATCTTCGTACTCAGGCTTGCTGCGGCTGACGCCCCAGCCGGAGGCGCTTTTTATATGCACGGCGCCGTACTCCGTCTCAACGGATTCTTCACGGCGTGAGAGCGTATAGCGGGAGCAGACATACTCCCTTACGCCAAGCGTCGAGGTGTTTGCAAATATGCACCTGAGCATTTCGTCGCGCTGCTCTCTCCGGCACATACAGGTGAGGAGAACGGCAGGGCGGTTTTTCTTCATGCCTATGGGCGCGGTGTATACGTCCAGTGCACCGGCGCTGAACAGCATTTCCTGTGCGTAGCCCACCTCTTCGGCTGTCATATCGTCAAGATTGCATTTCAGCTCCAATATTTCTCCGGCATCGCTGCGGCTTTCTCCGATCATGGCGCGCACTACATTGGCGGCGTCAAAATTCTTCGTGCCGGTACCGTATCCGGCAGCCGAAACACTCATAAGCGGTATTTCGCCGAAGCCGGTGCTGAAATGCTTCAGAAGCGCGGCACCGGTAGGGGTGCAGAGCTCGCCGCGGATGCTGCCGCCGTATACCGGCACGCCGCGCAGAATAAGCTCTGTTGCGGGAGCGGGTACGGGCAGAATGCCGTGCGCGCATTTTACGGTTCCGCTGCCGACGTTGATCGGAGAGCATACTATTTTGTCCGGTGCAAGCTCGTGGATGAGCATGGAGACGCCGAGTATATCCGCCAGCGCGTCCAGCGAGCCTATCTCATGAAAATGTATATTCTCAATGGGACGGCCATGCACACGGCTCTCAGCATCGGCGAGGAGCGTGTATACCGCTTTCGCATCGGCTATAACGGCGCTGTCAGCCTCGGCATGATCGAGAAATGCGAATATCTCGCTTACGGATGTGTGATGGTGATGATGCCCGGCATCGCAGTGCCCGTCCGGCTCTTCGCCCTCTTCACGGCCGTTGATGCTGACGCTTATGTGCGTGCCGGATATGCCGCATTTACTGTCCGGCGCGGCAGAGACTACGGCGCGTCCGGCCAGCGCGCGGTTCAAACGGGCGAGGAAACCGTCCCTGTCCGGGTGCAGTTCCGACAGCGCCCCCATGAGCATATCGCCGGCTGCGCCCATCGCGCAGTCGAAATAGAGCGTTTTCATAGGCTTTTAGTCCTCGCGTTCGTGTCAATTTTTATATCGTCGAAATATACGGAGAGCGCGCTGAAAAGCTCGCGCTCATGTGCCTGCGCATCGCCGAGCTGGTCTGCGGTGAATTGCAGCAGGGCCGAGCTGCCGCTCGTGCGTACACGGAAGTCCGTATATCCGCGTGAGAAGAGATAGTCCTCGCTGGCCTCTATGTTTTTCAGGCGCTCGTTCGTTAGCTCTTCGCCGGTTTTCACTCTTGTGGCGAGACAGGCATAAGCGGGCTTGGACCATGTGAACAGTCCGGCGTCCTTTGAGAGACGGCGGATATCGCCCTTTGTAAGACCGCATTCACGCAGAGGGGAGAGTATGTGCAGCTCGCCCGCGGCGCGCATACCGGGACGGTCGCTGCTGTCGTCGCTCGCGTTTGAACCGTCGAGCAGTACCGTGTAGCCGTCGTCCGCGGCTGCGCTGATGATTTTTGACATTATGGTGCGCTTGCAGTAATAGCAGCGGTCAGTCGGATTCTCCCGAACCTGCCGGCATGCAAGAATGTCTGCACGAATGACGGTCATATCCGCTCCAAGCCCGGCGGCGAGCCTCTCGGCGTCGTAAAATTCAAACTCGGGCTGAAACTGGGACTTCACATAGTAAGGCTTTATATCTGCGCCGTATTTGAGACCGGCGTACAGCAGGTATGAAGAGTCGACACCGCCGGAAAAGGCGAGTGCGGCCTTTTTGCTCACCTCAAAAAATTCTTTCAGTTCCACGCTGCGCCCCTCAATCCAGATGATTTATCATGCTCGCCATATACCCTGCGGCGTATCCGTTATCTATATTGACAACGGATACGCCGCTTGCGCAGGAGTTGAGCATGGACAGCAGCGCCGCGATACCGCCCAGCGACGCGCCGTAACCTACGCTGGTGGGAACGGCGATGACCGGGCAGTCGGCAAGACCTCCGATGACGCTTGGCAGCGCGCCCTCCATCCCCGCAACGGCGACGATCGCGCGCGCACTCATTATTATATCGAGATGCGACATGAGCCGGTGTATTCCGGACACGCCCACGTCGTAAAGCCGGATGACCTCATTCCCCAGCGTCTCGGCCGTAACGGCGGCCTCCTCTGCCACGGGGATGTCGCTGGTGCCGCCTGTGGCGACGACGATCTTTCCTTTTCCGGTCAGCGCGGGCTTTGCGCCTATAACGCCGGTCTGGGAGAGCTTGTTATAGTCGAACGGAAGCGCGCTGCCGACGTATTCCGCCGCCTCTTCCGAAAGGCGCGTGACGAGAACGGTCTCCTGACCGTTTTTGAGCATGGCCTGCGCAATGCCCAGAATATGCTCTTTCGTTTTCCCGGCCCCGAATATTACCTCGGGTACGCCCTGCCGGACACCGCGGTGCATGTCCACCTTGGCATAATCGCTTATCTCCAGAAAGGGCTGCATTTTCAGCTTGAGCGCCGCATCGCCGGCGGTCACTTTGCCCGCCGCGACGTCATTGAGCAGCTCCGTAAGTTCATGTTTATCCATAAAGAAGCTCCCATAAAATAATTGATGTAATAAACAAATATATTATATGTCAAGCAGTGCGCGTTTTCAATGACAAGTATGTAAAATCAAATCGCATTCTCGCTGCCTGCATGCCGCGCAATGATAAAAAACAGCGCAGGCGTCGGAGGACGCGGGCGTTGATATGTTGTCCTTAGGCAGAAAACTGCGCGGCTGCCGATTCTTGACCGGCCGGATGTTGTGTGATACATTTTGGGTAGATTTTCTGACAGGCAGGTGACGACAGATGGAAAGCCCATATAAGCTTGCAAAAAACGTATTGCTGTCAGGCGAAAGCGGAGCTGCGCCTGAAACCGCCGGTAGATTTGCGAGCATTGATCTGTACGGCGCTCCCGCATGTGAAAACGACGCGGCGGACGGAAGCAGCAGCTTCCATCTTGAAAACGAAAGCGGCACGGGGGGATATTTCACTCTACCGTGTTTTTCCCGGCATCGAGCTTATCTACAACGATATGCATATGTCGGTACTGCAACCGGCATCAGCAGCCGGCAGCGAACGTTATGGAGATAAACTACTGCAAAGAGGGCCGCAGTGAGTGCCTGTTCGGGGGACAGCGTTACTGCTACATGTCGGCCGGGGATCTTTCCTTCTGCTCTTTGCAGGATAACGCGCATCAATCGGAGTTTCCAACCTCACATTACCACGGCATCACAGTGACGATCGACTTTTCGGCGATCACCGGGGAAATGGAAAAGGTACTGGAGCTGCTGGCCGTGGATCTGGCGCGTATCAGAGCGCTGTCTCAGGCGGTTGAATTTACGATCATCCGGGCAGATACGACGGTGGAGCACATCTTTTCAGAGCTGTACAAGGTGCCTGCGTCTATCCGGCTCGGTTATATCCGGGTGAAGGTGCTTGAGCTGCTGCTCGTGCTGACGGGGCTTGAACCGGCGGAGCGTACTGCAAAGCGCGTATATTTTCCGGCCGCGCAGATCGAGACGGTCAAGCGTATCCACGCTTTTCTGCTGGAGCATTACAATGAGCACTATACTATAGACGAGCTGTCGGCGCGTTTTGCAATATCTCCTACAGTCATGAAAAGATGCTTCCGCGGCGTTTATGGGGATTCCGTGTATTCGTATATGAAGCGTTACCGCCTCAACATAGCCGAACGGATGCTCAGAGAAGGGGAGCTGACAGTCGGCGAGATCGCAGCCCGGATCGGATACCTGAATCCGAACAAATTTACTTCCGCTTTCTGTGCGGAATACGGGCTTCCGCCGACAGAGTACAGGAAGAAAGTCTGAACGGATAGAAAACCGTCCGCTCAGTCATTGCAATTATACATGCTGTCTTTTAGAATAAGTACCACAGTTAAATACGTTTAACTGTGGTACTTATTTATCAGGAGGATACATAATGAAACAGAGAAAAATAGTAAGCCTGTTTTTGGCGCTTGTGCTGGCGCTCTCCATGCTTACAGGCTGCGGAAGTACGGCAGCTCCCGCCGTTACCGGGACGCCCGCCGCAGCGGAGCAGACAGAGAGCCCCGCGGCCTGTATGATCCTCTCCGGCCTGAGCGGTCAGGCGGCTTATCAGGATGTGCTGCTGGACTTCCTGTTCTACAGCCTCTTCACGCCTGTCTGCACGACGATGATGAGCCGTGTGATGTTTGCAGGCGAGCAGCTCATGGCCGCGAAAAGCGCGGTGAAGCGCATTGAGGGAATACTGAACGAGCAGCCGCTTCCCGAGCCGGAGCCCCCCGGCAGCCGAAGGACGCCTCCGTGAGCTTTGAGGACGTATGCTTCAGCTATCCCGGCGCGGCTGAAAAGGCGCTGGATCATGTCAGCTTTGAGATCCCGGAGGGAAAGACGGTCGCGCTGGTCGGAGCTTCCGGAAGCGGCAAATCCACGGCGGCGCAGCTGATTCCCCGCGTTTACGATGTTACCGGCGGCTGAGTGCCGTACCGGTGCAAAAAATAATCAGGGAGCGGCCAATATCTGACCGCTCCTTTTTCATTACCCGCAGTGTCGAAAACAAGGCTCGAATACCGTCTTGCAAATAAACGGCACTGATGCTACAATATGGTTGTGAAAATGTTCCAGTCAGATAAGCCGGGTAAAAGCTGCCGCCGGCGGCAAACCCATCACCTTGGGATATAGTAAAAAAACATGGCATTAAAAATACATAATTAAAGCGAGGAAAAGAGAATGTGGAGATGTGATTTGTGCGGAACGGAAAACGGCAATAATTATACTTTTTGCATGAAATGCGGTAATATCAGGGACTACCGTAAACCCAAGACCAAGACCAAGGGAGACAATACAGAAAAATTTCTTTTTGCCATTGGCGTCTTGTCGATTGCCATTGCCATCGCGTTTGCTGTATCTCGTATTGTCAAGCCGGCTTCGCTTTCCAACGCGGCTCCGGAGCATGAATACATGTTGACTGAATGGAGCGATTGGAGCGATTGGAGTTCAAATCCGGTTACAAGTTCGTCAACGAGAGAGGTCGAAACACGCACCAACAAGACCGTCGCGGGCTATAATATGGTTCACTATGGCACACAGCAAGCAAAAGACCCTTACTATCGTATGTTCAGAGATTACAGCATAGGCGGCGAATATAACTTATACGGCGCCAGAGAGTCCTATGGGGAAAAGCACCTCACAAGATATGTATCTGCCGAGCAATTTTATCATGCAACACAGTACGCTGGAAATGGTTCGTGGGTCAGCATCACATACAATGGGGAAAATTATCAGGGCTACCAAATGAGCTCTTCCACTGCATATAATTTCGGCGACGACAACAAAGTCTGGTTCATTGAAAGTGAAAATTATAATACCACTACCGAGTACCGTTACCGGGATTGTGTAAGCGTCAATTGACAAGGAAAAGAGAATTCAATAAAATTGTGAACAGCGCCTCATTTGTTAGATAGATGATATTAAATGTCTGACAAGTGAGGTGCTGAACTATTCCAAAGCAGCTGTCCAAAGTGGCAGAAGATCTGCCCGCGGAGGTTCAGCGCCTGCGTGTCGAAAACAAGGCTCAAACACCGTCTTGCAAATAAACGGCACTGATGCTAAAATATGACTGCGAAAATGTTCCGGTCAGATAAGCCGGGTAAAAGCTGCCGCCGGCGGCTTTTTAAGTGCAATTCAGTTAGAAGCATCTAACTACAATGATGCTCTGCGCATACTGATGTAGTACGTTATACATGACCGGCACTTCAAAAAATAAACGGCGGATAAGCTTATCATGCTTGTCCGCCGTTTATTACCGCTGCTACACCCGGCCCTCCGTATCCGAAATACCGTCCGGCTCAGCAGCCGCTATTCTCTTGTGCATCTGAAGCTGTTCATATTTGGACCGCTTCTTGTCAAGCTGCCGCTGTACCTTTTGGACTTCTGCGGTTCTTAAGGGAGCAGTATCCGTCATGGCAAGAATGCAAAATCGTTCCCGTCGCTCTGCAATACAGCTTCTTCCTGTTGCTTTTCTGGAGTTTTTTTCCGGCAGTATTCATTTTTGGTTCGTCATGCTCCGTTTGCATTTTCTGCGCACAGGCACGGAGTGACAATAGCAGAACCAGCGCCATCAATAGTGCGAACATTCGTCTGGGTGTCATTTTCATAGCCATTCCTTTCAGAATTTCCCACTTCGGCCGGAACCGCCGCCGCCGGATTCGCTGTGACTGCTTCCGCTGCTGGAAGAGCTGCGCTCGATCTTCCGGCTGGAGGTCGTCTTATGGGTGAAATGATCTGTTTGCTCCGTAAGCCGGAGTCCCGCGGAGACGTAGGCGTTCGCGGTTGCTTTTTCTGATACAGTATCCATTTTCTGCCATATCACGGCGACGACCACGGCTGCTGCCAGCAGGGAAAGACCGATCACGATAAGGAGCGGATAGAACAAGCTTGCCCGGACGGGCTTTCCTGCGGAAGCCTTTTCCAGATAGACGTTGCATTCTTTGACGTAATCCTCAAAGCCGCCGTACCAGTCGTTCTCGCCGAAATTATCGAGGAAGACCTTTTCCAGCTTCTGCTGACCATAGCTGTTGAACGTATACTCGCAGCGCGAGCCGTAGCAGAACATCGCCCAATCGCGGTCATCCATGCTGAGCAGGAGCATGATCCCGTCGCGGTTCGGTCCTTCGCCCATGGTGTATTCATGGTAGATGGTGTAGGTCGCCTTATAGACGCCTTCAGAATGGAAGTCCCGATAGTCCTCCACGGTTACGATGTAAACGCCGACACCATACTTTTTGGATACGCTTTCCGCCATCTTTTCCAGCAGCATAGTTTCGTTTTCGCTGAGAAGTCCGGCCGCGTCCGTCACATAAGAAAGCTGTGCACCTGTCTGCTCAGCCGCGGCTGCGCTCACGCAGAGCACAAGGCAGAACAGAAGCACCAGCAGGAGGCTGCATATTCTTTTTTTCATATCTCAGCCCTCCCTAGCGCACCAAAAGCAGCAGCGCAGTCACACTGATGGCGATAAGAGGTGCCGCGATTGCCGCAAACAGGCCAATTACCCGTTTCGTGCTGACCGGAAGGTTGCCGACAAGCTTGCCGGTCTGACCGTTCATGGCAAAGAGGAAATCTTTTCCCTCCCACCTTGTGTTCAGAATCCAGACGGGTAGCAGCGCGTAATGCACCTTGCCGCGCTTCAAGTGGATATCCCGGCTCGTTTCATTGCAACTGGTGTAGCCCGAAACCGTGCGTTCCAGTGCGCTCAGCAGCGAGCCCGCGCAGCGCGTGTCCGCCCGTTCCCGGCTGTCTTCGACGCTGACATCATATTTATCTGCCATAAATCCGGGCAGATACGCTGTGGAAAATGGCTTGAGCTCCGCGTAATCATACGGTTCGATGGAGTCCATATAATCGTCCGGCATTTTGCTCGACGCGTCCACCGGGATCTTTTCAAAGGCAATGGAGCCTGCGCGTCGCACATCATAGTGGCTTGTCTCCGTGATCTCATAATCTCCTGAGGTGTAGGTATGTACCTGCGTAGCATGGAATTGCGCACTTCCGCTGGCCTCGCCGTCGTACATCCAGAAAGGTACATACACACCTTTGATCTCCTCCAGATGGTTAGCTTTGGAGAAGGTCGACGGCAGTAGGGGCTTTTTGAGATAGTGCTTCTTCAGCGCCTTGATGGCGTCCTCCTTGTTCAGCTTGAAGGGGAGCACAAAGTCGGGCTTCAAAATACCGGTGAACTGCCCCGGAATCACCGATGGATTTCCGCAGTACGGACAGGACGTGGCTGCAGTCGTTGCGTCGCAGAGCAGTTCCGCGCCGCACGATGGGCAGCAGTAGGCCTTCATGTCGGCCGCGTCCGCGCCCCAGTCCTCGCTCAGACCGGAGGCATCCCAGTCAGAGCCTTCTGCGGCAGTCTGTTGTTCTTCCGCTTCGGCAGATTTTTGAGCCGCTTCTGTTTCTTCCTGCTTCTGCGCCGTTTCCGCCGCTTTCGCTTCTTTTTCCGCGTAGAACGCTTCAATTTCTGCGATATTGAAGCTTGAGCCGCAGTAATCGCACTCCAGCCTGCCGGATTCTCCTACAAAATGGAGCGGTCCCGTACAGGCGGGACATTGATAATTTGTGATTTGTGTTGACATGTTCTTTCCTCGTTTCCTGTGCCGGTGCCTGACGGCACTGTAGTCCTACTCTCTGTGGTAAGTCAGCCCACTGCCCAATATGACCTCGTTTTGCGTATCGTACAGGACGTGCAGATCCGCCGCCGCATGATCGCTGTTTCCCAGCACGATCTCCTGCAGGTGCTCCGCCACGTCCTCACTGTATTCTCCGCCGAAATATGGCGTCTGAAACGCGGACTCGACGCACAGCTCCCAGCCATTCCATTTCTGCTCCGTTTCGTCGAACCACAGCTCCGCCGCACGCAACTCGCTCCCGTCTGCGTCCGTGGAAAACACATATTTTTGCAGACCATCCTCGGAGATCCACGTGCCCTCGAGCAGCGCAAAAACATCGCGTGTCTGCTCATGCTCGGTGAGCTCCCGCTCTGCCTGCGCCTGCCGCTCCGCATCGCTGTAATACCGCGCTTCGTTGCCCATCGTCATCATACCGTAGTCCAGCCAGAACGTATCTGCCAGCCACGCAAACTGCGGAGAGTCCAGATAGCGCAGATGATAGACCGTATCGTGGTCTTTATCCTCGATCGTGAGCCCGCTGATTTGTTCTGCAAAATCCGCCTGAACTGTCAGAACGCCATTTTGAAAGGAATATTCAAACTGATCTCCCAGATCTTCAAAATTCGCGTCGTAGCAGCGGATTGGCGTGTCCTTGAACTGCCCGCCGCGGTAATAGAGCTTCATGACCCCCGGGCTGTAAACGGTTTTTTTGATCTGGAAGTCGTCAAAAAGAACCGCTGTCTCCGGGTACTGATAGGTGCGCACGTCAGCGCCGCCGCAGGCGGTCAGACCGAACAGCCCCATCCACAGACCTGCCATGATGAGGAACGCTTTGAGCTTCACAGCATCCCCTCCGTTTCTCCGCAAATAGCCGGATTCTCCCGCTCCAAATTGGGGCGGGAGCCGGTTTTCGTGCAAATTTTCAGAAGGACGCTGCCCTTACTGGAACGTCATGTTGGTGAGAATGATGTCGGGCATCGTGCCCGGGACGCACTCCAATTTCGTCAGTCCGATGGACAGTGCGCGGCCGTCGTCGATCTGCGCGACATACTGGATCCAATTGTAGCCGATGTGCTTGTAGGTGCGGCCTTTGAAGGTGATGCCGCCGATCACGCGATCGTCGATGTCCTGATAGTTTTCAAAGTCGTCCTTGTAGTAGTCGAAGTCCTCCACATTGGTTCTTACCTCGAATCTGATGGCGCCTGCGCCGAAGGCTGTGGGATCGTCGTTTTCCACAAGGCAGCGCCCCCTATCATCGAACGACCAGCCGGATACCGGGATCTTCGTCATGATCTTGACCTTAACATCGTCGTGCGCAAACTGGGCTATCTCCGCGGAGAAATCCTTCATCTCGGCGTTTGCAGACGCTGCCTTGTTCGCCTCGGCGGCCTCGGCCTTCACGATGTCCAGATACTTTTCTATGGCTTCTGTGCCGGAGAAGCCGCTGGTGTTGTACGCACTCACCGTATAAACGCCCGACTCGTTTTCCTTAAAATTGACGTAGATGAAATGGGAGTCGTCGTCCTCAGAGATCCATTTGTAGTAGCGGTAGTTTGCCTTCATGTGGTCGCTGTACTCTTCCTTGACGAAGTGGCCTTCCACGCCGAAGTAGGCAACGATATCATTGTAAGTAGCGTAAAAAATATTATTATTGACCTCGTTCATCCAGACGTAGCCCTTCTGGACCTGCTCCTCAGTTACGATGCCGTCTCCGCCGGATACGTTCGCGGCAGTGGGCGTCTGGGTCATCGCATCCGTTCCGCCGGAGGTGGAAGAGGCGGCCTCGCCGCCGACCACATCCGGCATGGCGCTGCCGGACTCCACAAGCGGGAGATACCAGTCGTCATAGTAATAGGGGATGTCGTCGGGATAGTCGGCAGCAAAGTCATCCCAGAGCTGCCCCCACGGGCGCAGATAAACCTCGTAGTAAAACTCGTCCTCGCCGTCTTCGTACCAGCCCTCAATGCAGATCATGTTTTCAACATCGGGGAAACGGCTGTTGATTGCGGGATCGATGATCCAGTCGGCATGCTCCAAAGGCAGATTCGTGAAGTAGCCGCTCTCCGACATCACGGTACCGTGCTCTCCGGCACCGGCGCTGTTCAGCGTGACCGACGCCTGCGTTATCGGATCCGCTCTCGAGTAGTCCTCATCCCAGATCGTGACGGTGCCCGTATAATCCAAGCCGATGTCGATGACAGCGCAGGCGTCCCACCACTGTCCCGCCATGCTCTCGTAAGCGCCCGAGCAGCCGGTCATCGTCCACCAGCCATACCACGCGCCGTTCCACCAGTCAAGCAGCGCATCACCCGTCGGAGCGGGAAGGGTGGTGTCTGTGCTGCCCGTCGAATCGGCGGACGCTTCCCGGCTGAGCGTAGACGGATCGATGGTAATCGTACCGTTTTTCTTGCCTAACAGCTGTTCAAAGGTAGCCTTGACCGGATGGGTCGTGTCCTTCAGCACAAAGGCCGTTTGAACTTCAAGCGTCTCGCCCGGTGCAACCTCCTCAAACTGTTTGTCAATCACCGCAGTAAAGGTGGAATAATCGGTGATAACAGTAGCAACCTCCAGCTCCTCGCCGTCCTGCGTGAGCGTCTCATTAATGCTCCAGAGATACGAAGCCGATTCCTTGCCGTTGTTTGTGAAGTCCAGCGTCAGAACGATCGCGTCATTTCCGTCCGAATCCTCCATGATGCACGCGCCCTTGTAGAGAAGCTCATAGTCACCGAGCTTGATCAAATTGGAGTCTTCCGCCGTCTCCTTGCCGCAGGCGGCGAGACTGAGCAGCATCAGCGCCGCAAGAAGCAGGCATAGAAGCTTGGTCTTCGTCTGTTTCATAATTACCTCCCAATATCCTTCAGGGATGCGAAAATCTTCCGATTAACAGATTGTTTTCATTATTTCTTTACACGCTGAATAAGATTCCCGCTCTTGTCGGTGAA